>ERZ1673961.179-NODE-179-length-32026-cov-6.181039_pt1 | contig 32026 bp, 31 predicted proteins | sample MGYA00580189_ERZ1673961 | MGnify/ENA primary metagenome ERZ1673961 (study PRJEB41334, sample SAMN05608105) | rock metagenome | biome: terrestrial subsurface; feature: shale formation; material: shale | place: USA: Pennsylvania ... | reverse complement strand
CCAGCACGCTGTTAATCCAACTGGTGTAATCGTACACTTCGGTAAACACGGCATCGACCTCCGAAGTCCCGATACCTACACCACACGTAGTTGGACCAAAGCTGGTGATCCCTACTTGCGTCAGACTACCGCCATCATTCAGATAAATCGGACCGCCTGAGTCACCCTGACAAGTCCCATTGTCCAGACCACTACTCGAATCCGTCGACGCCCCCTTAAAACAGATTTGTTTAGCGGTTAATGCGCTTAAGTCGCTTTGGCAGGTACTGTTCGACAAGTAGGACATCGTCGTATATTGAAGCTGGTCAGTATTATCAACTCCAGTAGATGTATTACCGTGTCCAACGGCTTCAAACGTGTTGTCATTAGTGTCATCGTCCGTGCCATCTGAGCCTTCACGATAGGTATCATCGGTAGGAATGGTGACATAACCGACCGTATTGAGTTCGGATTCCAGTTTTATGATGGCAATGTCATTCGGCCAAAGGTTGGTTGAAGAGTCTTCATAACCTGAATGATAGTAGAACTCCGAAGCTCGAACGATTTCAAGACTACCGTTGGGAAATGCAGATTCGCTGTCAGTCTGAGCAACCACAGTGAACAGCATGTAATCTTCATCCAAGTTACCAGAACCATCGAAAATACAGTGAGCCGCCGTTAACACATGAGTGGCATCCAGCATAGTTCCACCACAATAGCTCCCTACTCCATAAACACCATCGTATTCAATTCGATCATAGAACAAGCTAACAAATGAAGTATAAGTTGAGACACTGGTCGACGTACCATTCACGATATAAGTTGAAACATCCGGGTCGGAAGCATATGAGGTCATCGCAGAAAAGGAACACGTGATCGCAACCAAAGCTTTCCATGTCTTCATATCTGAATCCTTTAGTACAAGTTTGCTGATAGTACTTGATACGTAATATTCAGCAAAACTCTCTTTACGCGTCTTTACATTGCTAAACCAAAGTATGAATGATAAATAAAAAAACAGCCCCTCAAGAGGGGCTGTTTTTTCAGTATCTCGAATTAACCGCGGTAATAGCGTTGCGGTACAAACGGCATTTTCTCAACCAACATTGGCAGCATTTTACCGCGTACTTCAGCAAACACTTCCGTGCCAATTGCAGACAGATCCGCACGCACGTAAGCCATAGAGACTGGGATACCCGCAGTTGGACCGGCAGTGCCGCTGGTCACGATACCAATTTTTGTGCCTTCAGCATCAAACAACTCAGTGCCTTCACGCACAGGTGCTTTGGTTTGACCAACCAGACCCACACGCTTACGCGACACATCTTTCGTTGCGATTTGAGACAGAATGATATCCGCACCTGGGAAACCGCCTTCACGCGCGCCGCCCGTGCGACGAACTGGCTGAATTGCCCACAGCAGGCTGGCCTCAACGGGTGTGGTGGTTTCATCAAGATCGTGGCCATACAGACACAGACCACACTCCAGACGCAGCGAGTCACGCGCGCCCAGACCAATCCACTCCACCTCTTCAAATGCCGTCAGCGTACGAGCCAGTGCTTCTGCTTTGTCAGCCGGCACAGAAATTTCGTAACCATCTTCGCCCGTGTAACCACTGCGGCTTACGATGCAGTCGATGCCATCGATTTGCACTTGCTGGATATCCATAAACAGCATGTCAGCGACCACTGGTTGCAGGCGAGCCAGCACTTCAGCCGCTTTGGGGCCTTGCAGAGCCAACAGAGCGCGGTCGTCAATGATTTCCAGCTCAACACCCGATGGCAGATGTGCTTGCAGGTGATTGATGTCTTGCTCTTTACACGCTGCGTTCACGACCACAAACAGATGATCACCCAGGTTAGCCACCATTAGGTCATCCAGAATACCGCCCTGCTCATTAGTAAAGAATGCGTAACGCTGCTTACCTTCAGCGAGATCGACCACATCGACTGGAACCAAAGTTTCCAACGCCGCAGCCGCACCTTCACCGTGCAGACGAAGCTGACCCATGTGTGAAACGTCAAACAGACCTGCTGCTTCACGAGTGTGCAAGTGCTCTTTCTTTACGCCCAGAGCGTACTGCACCGGCATATCGTAACCCGCAAAAGGCACCATCTTCGCGCCAACTTCCAAATGAAGCGCGTGCAGTGGTGTGATCAGGAGTTCTTGTGTCGCATGTTCTTGAGTCATTTTCTTCTCCATTAAGCCAGACTCAGTCTTTCGAGTGTAGCCGCTAGTGTTTAGCAAAAACTGTAGCAAAAGTTCCTATCAGGAAACCATGTTTCCAATAGTGAACAAGGATGCGCCTGTTTTAGCGCATTAACAAGTTCAAAACAGTGAGAATTGTCATAATTAACAACTCAATCACATTTAAGACTGCAAAAGAAAAACGCCGCAACGACGATATTCTCATCACTGCGGCGCATTTTTCTTCAATTCTCAACAAAAAGCAAACGGTTGCCTTCACTATAGGAAATTTTTCAGTTTTTCACTTTATTTAGCCGTGACCCACAAGATCAGCGCATCTTCATCACTCACCGAAACCAACATATGCCCCATGTTGGCGTCGTAATACACACTGTCACCTTCTGCAAGCAGAACCGGTTCATAGAACTCACTGTAGAACATCACCTCACCTTCGAGGATCAGCAGGAACTCTTCACCATCATGGCGTACCCAGTCACCATACTCTTCAAATGCACGTGCCCGAACCCGGCTTTTGAACGGCATCATCTTTTTATTCGACAGCTGCGTAGCCAGCAATTCATGCTCATAAGTTTGGGTCGGATGCGGTTTACCCAACCCTTTCTTGGTCACATCGCGACGGCCACTTGCCATGATTTTCTTAGGCGGCTCAAAGAGTTGCGGCATATCAATTTGTAAACCATGCGCCAATTTCTGCATCGCCTGAAACGTTGGAGAGATCTGTTCGTTTTCGATTTTGCTGAGTGTTGAACGTGCCAATCCAGTACGCTGACTGGCTTCTTCCAGCGTGATGCCGAGCTTGGCGCGAATGTCTTTAATACGCTGACCGAGCTTAAGCGGTTCAATGTTTTGGTCGCCGGATTCCTTGGCGAGAGTCAATGATGGGTACTCATCATAAATGTCTTCTGACATGCTTTCCCTCGAATATTTATTCTTCCTGTAGTGAAAAAACATTGTTGCACGAAGCTACAGATTGATTAAAGACCACAATGGGAAATAAAGCGTGCTTTAGGTAGCAAAAACAGAAACCATGTTTCCTATAGGAAATTTTTGATTGATTGTTCTTTTTACAGGGAGTATGTTACGTCCTTGTTAGATGAAGAGATGCAAGTTACCGCGTTCAAGTGGCAAGGATTTAACATTTGGCTGCGGGTTTGGACCCTGTTTTTGGGGTCAGTTATCAGTGCAATCACCACGAGCAACCTTGGGGGCTCACTCGCGATTGAACCGATAGCAGTGATTACGGAACAACCAACACATGCAGGATTTTGCTCAGGCAGAATCGAATAAGAAGGACCGACGAGCAGCAAGACGCTCAATCGCTCGTCAGATTATGGGAAGGTCATCTACCATGAACGCAAACGTGAACAAAGCTTACCAAAATCACAGCCTGGAGAGTTTCTTCTCCACGAACCTAGCAGCTACGGACGATGCGGTATTTGCCGGCATTCAGGCCGAATACACCCGTCAAAACGAACAAATCGAACTGATTGCTTCTGAGAACATCGTGTCTAAAGCAGTCATGCAAGCACAAGGCACCTGCCTGACCAACAAATACGCTGAAGGCTATCCGGGTCGTCGTTATTATGGCGGTTGTGAGCACGTCGACAGCGTTGAGGCGATTGCTATCGAACGCGCGAAGTCGCTTTTTAACTGCGAGTACGCAAACGTTCAACCTCACTCTGGCGCACAAGCTAACGGTGCTGTGATGCTGGCTCTGCTGCAACCGGGCGATACCATTATGGGTATGTCGCTGGACGCTGGCGGCCACTTAACGCACGGCGCGCGCCCAGCCCTGTCTGGCAAATGGTTTAACGCCGTCCAGTACGGTGTCGACCGCGCAACCTTGGAAATCAATTACGAAGACGTGCGCAAACTGGCGCTGGAAAGCCAGCCGAAGCTGATTATTGCCGGTGGCTCAGCCATTCCACGCATCATTGATTTCAAAAAATTCCGCGACATCGCTGACGAAGTCGGCGCGCTGTTGATGGTTGATATGGCGCACATCGCCGGCTTGGTTGCCACAGGCGCTCATCCAAGCCCACTGCCACACGCACATGTCGTGACCACCACCACACACAAAACCCTGCGCGGCCCGCGCGGCGGCATGATTCTGACCAACCACGAAGAGATCATTAAGAAGATCAACTCGGCAGTATTCCCTGGCCTGCAAGGTGGTCCATTAATGCACGTGATCGCGGCAAAAGCGGTTGCATTTGGTGAAGCTCTGGGACCTGAGTTCTCAAGTTATATTGATTCGGTGATCGATAACGCAAAAGTTCTGGCCGAAGTATTGCAAACTCGCGGCTGTGACATTGTGACTGGCGGAACCGATACACACCTGATGCTGGTTGACCTGCGTCCTAAAGGATTGAAAGGCAACGTGGTTGAGCAGGCACTGGAGCGTGCAGGAATCACATGTAACAAAAATGGCATCCCTTTTGATGAAGAGAAGCCTATGATTACTTCGGGCATTCGTTTAGGTACGCCTGCTGGAACCAGTCGTGGTTTCGGTCGTGAAGAATTTAAACTCATTGGTGAGTGGATTGGCGACGTGCTGGATGGCTTAGTTGAAAGCCCTGAAGGTAACCCGGAAGTGGAACAACAAGTTCGCAAGCAGGTTAAGGCGCTGTGCCAGCGCTTCCCGCTTTACCAATAAACAGTTAATGATGCCTAAGGCGCATAAACGTCAAACCCGATTCAAACGTTTATGCTCACCTTAGGCAGCAAATTCGATACATTTTGGAGATTATGCAATGGACAAAACACTGAAGTTTACAGACAGCCATGAATGGGTGCGCGACAACGGTGACGGTACAGTAACAATCGGTATCTCTGAGCACGCTCAGGAAATGCTGGGCGATGTTGTGTTTGTTGAACTACCAGAAGTAGACAGCGAATGCGATGCTGGCGAAAGCTTCTCACTGGTTGAATCTGTAAAAGCAGCTTCTGATATCTACGCGCCTGTATCTGGTGTGATTGTGGAAGTGAACGAAGACCTTCAGGATAGCCCAGAGCTAATCAACGAACAGCCATACGAAGGCGGCTGGATTGTTAAAGTGAAAATGTCTGACGCGGCCGAACTGGACGATCTGAAAGACGCCGAAGAGTATCTGAGCTCTATCGAAGAAGACTAATGTCTCAGAATAAAGCTGCCCCTGCGGGCGGCTTTTTTTCAAGGTAAAGGAAAATGACTGAATTACTTCACAGCCTAAGCACTCAAAATGAGTTTGTTGCCCGCCACAACGGACCAAACACCGCTGACCAAGCGAAAATGCTCAAAGCGATCAACGCGGCTTCTTTGGAAGCGCTGATTGCAGAAACCGTTCCAGCGAACATTCGTCTGGAAAAGCCAATGAGCCTTGCACCAGCGAAAAGCGAAGCCGACATGCTGACTGCCATGAAAGCGTTCGCACAACAAAACCAAATCAAACGTACTTTCATCGGTCAGGGTTACTACAACACTTTCACGCCAAACGTCATTCTGCGTAACGTGATGGAAAACCCGGGCTGGTACACCGCTTACACGCCATACCAACCAGAAATTTCTCAGGGTCGTCTTGAATCGCTGCTGAACTATCAACAAATGGTGATGGATCTGACGGGGATGGAAATCGCGAACGCCTCTCTGCTGGACGAAGCGACCGCTGCTGCGGAAGCGATGGCACTGTGTCACCGCGCGGGTAAGAGCAAGAGCAATGTCTTCTACGTGGCAGACGACGTTCACCCGCAAACCATCGAAGTGGTGAAGACTCGTGCGGCTTTCCTGGGTTTTGAAGTTCAGGTTGGCGCAATCGATTGCCTTGCAGAACAGGACGTGTTCGGTGCTCTGCTGCAATACCCAAGCACCACGGGTGAAGTTCGCGATCTGACGGACATCATCGATAAAGCGCACGCGAACAAGACATTGGTGACGGTCGCGACTGACCTGCTGGCCAGCACGCTACTGAAACCTGCCGGCGAGATGGGCGCAGACGTAGTGATCGGTTCTGCGCAACGTTTCGGCGTGCCGATGGGTTACGGCGGTCCGCACGCAGCCTTCATGGCAACACGTGATGCGTACAAGCGTACCATGCCAGGCCGCGTCATCGGTGTATCTATCGATGCAAAAGGCAACCAGGCACTGCGTATGGCAATGCAAACGCGTGAGCAGCATATTCGCCGCGAGAAAGCGACCTCCAACATCTGTACCGCTCAGGCGCTGCTGGCAAACATGGCCTCATTCTACGCCGTATTCCACGGTGCTGAAGGCCTGCGTACTATCGCTCGCCGCACTCACCACCTGACTGCGATTCTGGCCGCTGGACTGACCAAAGCTGGCTTCGAACTGGCTCACAACAGCTTCTTCGACACCATCACCATCAATTCAGGTGCCAACACTGACGCGCTGCACCAGAAAGCACAGCAGGCCGATATCAACCTGCGTAAATTGCCTGTTCAACTGGGCATCAGCTTAGATGAAACCACCAGCATCGCCGATATCGAAGCGTTGTTTGGCGTGTTCGGCGTCAGCGAAAGCGTTCAGGCTCTGTCTGCCTCCATTGAAGCGAACGAGTTTGCTGCGATTCCAGAAAATTGCCGTCGCACGTCTGAGTACCTGACTCACCCGGTATTCAACACGCACCACAGCGAAACGCAAATGATGCGTTACCTGAAAAAACTGGAAAACAAAGACTTCTCTCTGACGCACGGCATGATCCCACTGGGCAGCTGTACCATGAAGCTGAATGCAGCGGCAGAAATGATTCCGGTGACTTGGCCAGAATTTGGCTGCATTCACCCATTCGCACCAAAAGATCAAGCAGCAGGTTATGCGGCTCTGGCCAGCGATCTGAAAGAGAAACTGTGTGAAATCACGGGTTACGATGCATTCTCGCTGCAACCAAACTCGGGTGCGTCAGGCGAATACGCAGGTCTTATTGCGATTCAGCGCTACCACGAAAGCCGTGGCGAAGGTCATCGTAACGTCTGTCTGATCCCAAGCTCAGCGCACGGTACGAACCCGGCAACCGCATCGATGGTATCGATGAAAGTCGTGGTGGTGAAATGTGATGACAACGGTAACGTGGATATCGCTGACCTTGCAGAGAAAATCGAAAAACACCAAGACAACCTGTCTGCCATCATGATCACCTACCCTTCTACACACGGTGTGTACGAAGAACAGGTTCGTCAGGTGTGCGAAATGGTTCATGCTGCTGGCGGTCAGGTTTACCTAGACGGCGCGAACATGAACGCTCAGGTTGGTCTGACGTCGCCAGGCTTTATCGGCTCTGATGTCTCGCACCTGAACCTGCACAAAACGTTCTGTATTCCTCACGGCGGCGGCGGCCCGGGCATGGGTCCTATCGGTGTGAAATCGCATCTGGCGCCATTCCTGCCAGGTCACATTGAAGGCGGCCTGGAAGGCACAGATTTCGCTGTTTCTGCCGCGGATCTGGGTAGCGCCTCGATTCTGCCAATCTCTTGGGCTTACATCGCGATGATGGGCGCAGAAGGCTTGACCAACGCGACTGAAGTGGCGATTCTGAATGCGAACTACGTGATGGAGCGTCTGCGTCCTCACTATCCTGTTCTGTACCGTGGTGCGAATGGCCGCGTTGCGCACGAATGTATTATCGACATTCGTCCGCTGAAAGAAGAAACCGGCATTAGCGAAGAAGACATCGCAAAACGTCTGATGGACTACGGTTTCCACGCGCCAACCATGTCGTTCCCGGTTGCGGGCACGCTGATGGTTGAACCAACAGAATCGGAAGATCTCGCGGAGCTGGATCGTTTCTGTGATGCGATGATCGCGATTCGCGAAGAGATCAACCAAGTTCATTCTGGTGTATGGCCACTGGCAGACAACCCACTGGTGAACGCACCGCATACACAAGTTGACCTTTCAAGCGACGAATGGGTTCACCCTTACTCGCGCGAAATCGCCTGCTTCCCTTCCGCGCAAGCGAAAGCCTCGAAGTACTGGCCAACAGTCAACCGTGTCGACAACGTCTACGGCGACCGTAACCTGATTTGCTCTTGCCCGAGCATTGAGAATTACGAAGAGTAATTACGTTTTTAACGTACACGCAAAAGGCGAACCTTAAGGTTCGCCTTTTTTATTGGCCGAAGATGAATACACACCAACAGCACAATCAGGCTTGACTCTAAACTTAACTTTAACCTTAGGATGTCTCATCACCACTCCTGATTGAAGAGAAGTTAACGATGCAAACAATATTAGGCGCCAATGGACAAATTGGCAGTGAACTGGCCCTGAGCCTCAAACGAGACTTCACCAGCGACATTCGCTTGGTCAGCCGTCACCCACAAAAAGTGAATGACACCGACCAGCTATTTCAGGCCGATCTGCTCGATCCGGAACAAACATTGCGCGCAGTGGAAGGTTCAGAGACTGTTTACCTGACCGCTGGACTACCAATGGATACACAGCGTTGGGTGGCGCAATGGCCGACATTAATGCGCAATGTGATTGCGGCATGTGAAGCACATGGGGCAAAACTGGTTTATTTCGACAATACCTACATGTATCCGCAAACCAACGTGCCACAACATGAAAATACGCCGTTTCAACCAAACGGTGGTAAAGGAAACGTTCGCGCTCTGATTACGCGCATGCTGCTGGAAGCGATGGAGCAAGGAAGAGTAAACGCCGTGATTTGCCGCGCACCGGAATTTTACGGTCCGGGAAAAACGCAGAGTATTACCAATTCCACCATCATCGACAGCTTGCTGAGAGGCAAAACAGCCAAAGTGTTTCTGCGTGATGATGTCAAACGCAGCCTGATTTACACTCCTGATGCCAGTCGTGCGATGGCTTTGCTGGGCAACACACCCGATGCTTATGGCCAAACATGGCACTTGCCGTGCGATGATAACCGTCTGACTTACCGTGAATTTGTCACTCTGGCTGCCACAACTTTCGGCGCACAGCCCAAATATCGCGTGTTAAAACAGTGGCAACTCTGGTTAGCCAGCAAAGTCAGTCCAACCATTCGCGACGCGGCAGAGCTGCTACCCCGCTACAAAACCGACAATATTTTTGTTTCAGACAAGTTCAAGCAGCGCTTTCCCGCTTTTCAGATCACAACCTTTGAGCAGGGATTGCATAACATCTGGCTTGAACGCCAGGCAAGATAAGCAAAGACGCTTAGTCGCGATCCCACGGGTATACCGTTTCGTTGCTGTGTTGCTGGAAAAAGCGATAGTTGTGCTGCATGTAATCGTCTTTTTTCAGCGCTTTGAGATCCCACAGACTCAGATCAAGCTTGAAGTGGAAATCCGCATTGGTGAGTTGCAGTTGAGTGAACTTCGGTTTGGCAAGACGATAGACCGCGCTATCCGGCGTTTTGCAGTCAAACGTGACGGTTTCACTCGGCTCATTATTGACCGTAAGTTGAGCCTGATAAGGCGTTGCAGGATCGCACGGCGCATCTCTAGCAAAGGTAAACAAGAAATGGCCGTTGTTGGTGGTGTTCAGGAAAATCGCCAGTTGATGTTCAACATCGACTTGACGATAAATCAGCTGCTCAGAATGATGCTCCCGTGCGCTTTGCATGGCGGAATCATCCAAGCTGATGAACTGACTGTCCACCCAAAACCACCGTAAACCATGGTCCATGAACGTGAGCGCACGATACGAATGAAATCCTAAGTAGCCGAACACCACGATAAAACCCGTGCTCAGCAACACCAACCATTTAAACAACTTAGACATGAGTACATCTCGGACAAACTGCGGCGGCTTTCCCGGCGATGGGTGCACTTTCCGCTTAAGATAATCCGACATGATGCAAGGCCTACCGCCATGCTGTCAATCATGACATTATCAATAGGTAATGTTTCCTATTCAGACTTAATGGATGGATTCAAGGCTGACCAACCATCACAGTTATCGTTTTTAGCGTCCGAATAACAATACTCTTACGTCCTGCTTTCAAAGCCCATTTATAATACAGAGGCTTACCCTAATTGAATGCTAAGGAAGTGACATGGACGCAACCATGAAGACGACACTGCTAGCCACGACGCTGCTTATGTCGCCTTTGCTGAAGGCGCAAGAACTCAGCGAGTATGACCAGTGTCTGCTGACCACCACCAAATCACACAGCGGTGAAATGACCATTGATCAGGTGCGTGAGCGCTGCCAGTCGATGAGTGAACAGCCCGCCCCGGCAGAACAGGAAGACTTGCTGAGTCAGCGGCGCGAATCGGAAAAAAGCACCGAGTTCCGCCCATTTGTGATGACGGCGCACCGCATGAACTACATTCTGCCTATCGTCTATACCGACAGCATTAACCGTAAAGCGTATGAAGACACTGGCTGGGCCGATGGGCTACGCAAAGCAGAATCGGAGTTTCAAATCAGTTTTAAAGTCCCGCTCAACTACACCGATTTGCTGTTTGAAGATGATGCGCTGTTCTTTGGATTTACCCTGCGCTCGTACTGGCAGGTCTATTCTGAATCGATTTCGCGCCCTTTCCGTGAAACCGATTATCAGCCCGAGCTGTTTTATTTCACGCCGACCCGTTGGCAACCGTTTGGTGGCAATACCTGGCTTGGGTTCGGTATTGAGCACCAATCGAATGGCCAAAGGCAGAATCTCTCACGCAGTTGGAACCGCATTTATGCGTCACTGACCTACGAGAAGAATCGCTTGGCTCTCAACCTGCGCCCGTGGTGGCGTATTCCGGAAAAAGACAAAACCAGCGCGGACGATCCCAATGGCGATGACAACCCGGATATCCTCGATTACATGGGCCACTTTGAGCTGACTGGTGCCTACAAATGGGATGATCTGGCAATTAACTTCACCGGGCGGGAAAACTTCGCCACTAACAAAGGTTATGCCGAACTCGGTCTCACGTTCCCGATTTGGGGCAAAGTCCGTGGCTACGCGAAATATTCCACCGGCTACGGCGAAAACCTGATTGATTACAACCACAATCAGCAGCGCTTTGGCTTAGGGATTGCCATCACTGACCTGTTATAAGTTTGCTTAATCCCCGCCAAAAAAAAGCCCGGACAATCACTGTCCGGGCTTTTTCCTTTCACAACACCGTCACTACCACATCAGGTCATCCGGCACGACGAAATCTGCGTATGGATCATCTTCATCCACCACATCACTGGACGCAACCTGCTGTTCAATGATGGTTTGCTCATCACGTTGGGCAATTTTGTTCGCCACACTGCTAGGAATGACCACGTAAGTGTCTTCGTAGCGGGCAATCGCTACGATGCCTTTGATCAGTTGTTCACGAAGCAGCGAGGTGACGTAAAGGGATTTCACCAGTGTACCGTCGGTGAAGTTGTATTTGATGTCGCCATCTTTGGTGTTTAGCTTGTTGAGTTCAATCAGCTGTTTCACCTGCGACTGAATTTCTTTACTCAAACGTGCTTCGTTCTTTTGCGTATTCAGTTCTTTATCGCGCTCTTGTTGCTGGCGTTTTTGCTCTTCAACCGCAGCTTTGACTTCGCGCGACTGAACGCGCGATTTCTTTGCGCCTTTGGTGACTTTCTTGAATTTCTTCTCGTTCACCAAACCTGCTTTTAACATTTGCTCCTGGAGCGTAAGTTTTGCCATGAGATGTCTACTTTCTTTTGCGTTTTGCGCATTCTATCGGCTCAGCCCCTGCAAATAAAGCGACCTGATGAACACCTTCCAAACTCGTCAGCAATTTTCTACTTGCCATATCCACTGCCGATGGCGCTAAACGGCATTTTCAGCCCTAACTCCGGTACTTGACGCCCAACCCAAGCCGGGAATGTATTACTGTTCGGCCCGGGAAACAGCGTGTATTCGTTCGCCCACGGATAAACCGCCACCACATCCTGCACTTTCGGGATCAGTTGTGCGGCTTTCTCACCCTGAATGGAGAGCACTTTTTCTGGTCGCGCGCCATACCAATAGCGGTCGGGCGTGGCGGTTTGATACTGATACAAAGCAGGCTGACCGCGATCGACTCGCCACCCCACGACCTCATACACGGTGTATTCTTCAGCGTTCTGTGGTTTGACGGCCATCCAGGTATGCACGGCAAACCAGCCACGCCAGCTAAACGCGTCTGCGGCGTAAAACTCTATCACTGCCTGGCGGTTATTCTGTGGGTCTGGCGCGATCCCAGCAGGTTCACGGCTTGCTGTACGCCAGTCACTTTGCGTACAGGCACTCAGCAGCGCACCCGTTGCCAACACCAGCCATTTCGCCGACTGTTTAAGCGGCTTCTCAGCAACGCGATAGATTCGTTTCATGTTCACACTCCCTGTTGTCCCTGTCTTACGCTCGAAAGTCACTCTACCTGACCCTTTTCGGATAAGGAAACCCTTCACCACTTGGTATATACGAAGCTGACGACACCGAGAATCATTACCCGGCTTGACCTGACGGATTGCAGGCGTAAGCTGATCGGATAAGAGGGAGCGCAACCATGAGCCTATTGGTCGACAGAATTGCAGAGCAGCGTATTCAGGCAGCCTTGGATGAGGGTCAACTCAGTGACCTACCCGGCAAGGGCGAGCCGTTGAGCTTGGACGATGACAGCATGGTGCCGCCAGAGCTGAGAATGGGTTATCGGATTTTGAAAAATGCCGGCTATATTCCGCCCGAGTTGGCAGAACGCAATCAGGCGCTGCAACTGTGTGATTTGGTGGCCCAGTGTCAGTCTGGTAGTGACGAGCATGTTGACGCGCTCTCAAAACTTCGTCAGATAGAGTTACGTATGCGGCTTAAAGGGCTCGATACCCGCTTTCTTTATCGCTATCTCAACAACAGAACATCGAACCAAACATAGTTCAGCGGCGCTGACAGGATGTGCAGCCCCGACACGCGGAGCGTGTATGCGGATCCAATCGGCCACGCTGAATTTTGCAATACGCGTTTTTCAGCGCCCGCCGAGCCGCAAACCAATCCTGCGGCTTTTCCAGCAGTAAATAGCCATTAAAACGTTTGACGAGCGGCTCACGATACTCTTCGATAAATCGGCTATCAAAGTCGATGTCAAAATAGGTCAGCGCCTGCTCAATCGATGTGAAACTGGCAATGATCTGCTGAATGTTCTTGTCGCTCAGTGAATAAACCTCCGCAATGGAAGGTCCAGTCTACAAACGAAAAATGCCCGCTGCATTGATTTCGCACGGGCGTTTAATGGGTTTCGCAAAAGCGAATTACAGAATCAGATGCGTCAGCCGACTTATCACTTCGTGTCCGGGTTGGGAAAGGGTCCAGATAAATCCGGCGATATTGATGAAAATGGTCAGCCACAGGATGGTTTTAAATGGCTGCTTTTTCGTTTTATGCCGAAGCTGACTTTGTGCCAGCAACGCTCCGGGCCAGCCGCCCGCCAGCGCCATAGCGTGCAACTGACTTTCTGGAGTGCGCCAGTTGCCATGTTCGGCAGCCCGCTTGTCGCTTGCATAAGCCTTGTAGGTCAGGATGCTCATTACCAAGTAAAGCGGAATAAACAGCACTGATCCCCCCAGCAACAACGTAGCGCCGGAGACAAAGACCAAAAACGTGCCACCGAACAAAGTGGTCAGGGATAAGGCTTTCAGCCCCGTCAGCTCCACATTCACCGCATTCAACCGACCTTTACTGTCCTGTTCAATATCGAACAGCACGGTATCGTTTTTCGCCAATCGTTTGGATCTGCTTTTCATGGCTGAAACATGAACAAAGATTTTACTCTTGCCGTCCGGAGCAGTAATAAATCCATACCCCTTGTCATCATGCCAACGTGTTATTTTGCCTTTCACTTATTGTTATATCTCAGCCAATGTTTGTTTTTAGTAAGCTTAAACCACTTCAGCCTGAACGCTAACAATGGCATTGCCGCCACTATTGCTGCATGCGACGAATGTTCAACCAGAATGACTGCTGACACGTATTAATAAAATGCTTGCGCTTGGGCGTGATATTTATTGTCTCAGGTTCATGCACGACGTGATAACTGATCCAGCACTCCGCACACACCATCTCATTCAATGAATGCTCGAACGTTTGCTCAACCGACTGGTGAACGACAACCCCGTTGGAAAACGTTACCGTCTGCTCACCAGTACAGAGCTGTTCTCCGTTGTCATCCAACGTGATTTCTTCGGTGATTTCACGCTTGGCAATGGTCACAAGCGCATTGTGATCCACAATAGCGGCCACATAAAAATGAAGGTCGTTCATAAGTTCGGGAGAATGAAATTGAGGCTGATATTGTGCCACGCTTGCCCCGTTTCGGCATCCTTAGGAAGGTTAAATCTTTGACAAAACAAAGGCGAACGCTACGTTCGCCTCAGGAAGAGAGAATTAGTTCAGCTCAGTACGTTTTACTTTTCTGATCTTTGTCTTTCTTCATCATTTTGTCTTGATCCATTTTTCGGTCAAGTTTTGCTTCACACTCTTTCGCGCTGCGGCCATCTTTCTCACAGGCTTTGAGTTTCATCATGTACTCTTCACGCTCTTGTGCCGTCATCGCTTTGGAACTGGCTTTATCCATCGATTTGTTGGCTTTGTCTTTGCTCTTTTCTTTGGCTTCTTTGTGCATTGAGCCCGATTTACCATCCTGCTTCATCTGACGGTCCATTTTCGCTTCACACTCTTTCGCACTGCGGCCATCTTTCTCACACGCTTTGAGTTTACTCATGTACTCTTCGCGCTCTTCATCCGACATACCCATCTTTTCATGCATGGCATCCATGTCTTCGTCGTCCATCATCATACTTTGACCTTGCATCATGCCTTGGCCTTGCTGAGCATTGTCCGACATCATCGAATTACTTTTCTCGTTGGCATGAGCAAATGCAAATACCGAGAAACTGCAGGTTAAACCAATCAGCCATGCCGTTGTCCATTTGTTCATCGTTATTCTCGCTTGTTCCGGTTAAATACCTCCTACAGTGTAGTTCAACCTTCGACAGCGTGGAGTGTGCAGATCCAATTCCTTTTGGCTCTGCATACTCCAAATATTACGCTTTTGCTTTGACTGCGTCAGAAACGGGTGCAGCAGTACTTTCAGCCTGCGCGGCCATCAGTGCTTTGACCTCTATTTCCTTGATTTTCTTACCCATCGCCGCCTGAAAAACCTTAAACATCAGACCGCTGAAAAAGCTGCTCAGCGTGATGGTAAAAAATGCCGACACAATCAGATCCACCAGCCAATATGAGCTTTGGACCACCACGGGCTGGTATATCGCAACGCCTGCAATCACCACCCAATGGCTCATGCAGTAAAAGCAGCGAAACAGGTAACCTGTCATGTGTCCCAAACGTTCAGTGAACGCACGCAGCGGTGCAAACAGCTCAGTTTGAGTAATGGTGATGGAAATGCTGGCGGCCCCGATGGCCAGTACCAAACAAACCCAAATACTGTGCAGTAATTCTTGGTCAATTAGTGTATTCATAAGCACGCCTCCTAACGTAACTCAAAAAGTTACAATACAAGATGAGAGAGATCAACACCAAAATTCACAAGGTTGTTTTTTAAGCAAGATGGTTTGAGGGAAATTACTCAAGCTGAGCAATGAATTCCTGACTCAGGTCAGCCAGAGAGATTTGCGAAAAGCGCTTAAGCAACAGCGCTTCGGCCTCTTGCAACACTTCTCGCAGTGAAGCGTTCACTGCTTTTTCAACCACGCAGTTGGGGTTAGCGTTATCAAAGCCAATCGAAAAAATCTTTGGTTCCCCGACCGCCTGATAAATATCCAGCAACGTCACACGCTGTAAATCGCAAGAGAGTGTCCAACCACCGCCCTGCCCTTTGGCCGAAGTGACATAACCCGCTTCTCGCAGACCCGCCATGGTGCGACGAATCACCACCGCATTGGTGCCGAGCATGGTGGCAAACTGCTCTGACGTCATCGGCTGTTTAACCAGATGCAACAGAATATGCAGAACTCGTGAAAGGCGGCTGTCTAGTCTCATCGTATGGAATTGTAGTTGAAAGGATCAGGCCGCCATCTTAACAAGCAGAAGCGTGAAGACCAACGGCCAATTTATAAGGAAGACGAGTCAAATCAGGAACGTGAACTCAGCAGCACACCGCCACCCATGGTGATGAACAAGCTGCCGCTCACTTTAGCCATGACCTGTTCAAAGCGGCCACGACTGACTTTCTGCCCCAGTTGAGTCACTAACCACACATAGGCCAGATGTACCGACGTTACCGTCACCGCGATGGTCAAAAACATCACGGCAAACTGCTCGCTATGCGGGTGCGTTACATCGAGAAACTGCGGTAAAAAAGCTGACAGAAAGATCATGGTTTTCGGATTGCTGGCGGACACCAGAAAAGATTGGCGAAACAGTTGGCGATTGGTCTTTTTCACGCCGTTGGCTTTATGTTCGATGATCGGCAAGCCTTGTTGTTTCTGACGCAAAGCTTTAACGCCAAGGTAAATCAGGTAGGCACCGCCAAGCACTTTCATCACCCAAAACCACATCGGCGTTTTACTCAGCAGTTCTCCCACGCCGAGAGCCACCAAGCAGACAATAATCAACTGACAGCTGAGATTACCCAACACAGTCACAAAGGTGGTGCGCCAGCCATACTGCACCGCATTTTTCAGCACTAGCAGTACGTTCGGCCCGGGTGTCAACGTGGTCGCCAGATACGCCAGAGCAAACATCACCCACAGTTCAATACTCATCATTCTTCCCTGATTGAAAACACACGCTTACTCCAGCCACACCATCAGGCCACTGACCAGCAACAATAAAAAGCCAGCGATACCCACAGACAGCGAAAAACTCAGGTTGTTGTACACTTCTGTGCTATCCCGATCATATCTCGCCAAATCAACATCAGCCATTGAGGTAGAAGACGACACCACCTGACCAGGAGCCTTATCGTAAGTGATGTAGCCAAGTCCAATCGCAGCCGCACCAGTGAAGGCAATATAATCAACCCAAGTGATATCAGCAAAATAAGGAATGGTCAGTTTTGCTGCCGCCGCTATCGCCGCAATCACCACCAGCGATTGCAGGATAGATTTCAGAAATTGGCTCATTCTCTCTATCGCCTTATGCTGTGCGCAACCACGCTAATTGCGGCGCCGTTTTGCTGGCGACAAATTCGGTCACATCGTAAGCCGCGAGCCCGTGCACAAAAAACGGATCCTGCGCCAACACCGCATCGAGATCAGCCCGGCTTTCAGCTTGGGCAAGAATAACACCTCCGGTGCGTGGTTCTTTACGTCCAGAGGCGAGAAAATGCCCCGAAGCGTAGTAACGATCCAGATAATCAATATGGTCCGCGAGATGCGGTTCCACATCCGCCAAGTCAACCAGATAAGTCAGAGAGACCACAAACATAAGCGCTATCCTGCATTGAGTGAATTCCGAACAGCAATCATTATGTCATTGATTTCATAAATGAACAGTCTTTGTTCATGGTGAGAGGAGAACTTCCTCCAGCGCTTCGTAAATCAGTTTGTTGTCCACCCGCTTGCTTTCCATCAACGCAATAGAGTGTACAGGTAACGTAAAGGGTTCAATATGCAGCGCTTTCAAGCGGGTCTTAAGTACCACATGTCTGCCCAGTGTAATGTGCGGAATGTAAGATCGATTTTCCGGGCTGAAAGGCGTATCAGCCAGCTTCATTCTCAACTCCGATTGCAGCGTCATCAGTGGCGGGTGTTCAGCAACTCCCAGCCAGACAAGCTGACGGCCTTTGATATTGAAATGGCCAAGACGATCAATACGCAGCACCATCGGCGCACATTCAAGCTCATGCAATAAGCCTTTGAGCGTGGGTAACTGCTCACTTGCAACGTCACCGATAAATTCCAGCGTGAGATGAAAATTTTCGCTGTGAGTAAACGTGCCGTTGTCCGCGTGTGCTTTTAGCGTGTCCCGCTCTTGGCTAAGCCGCGCCTTGGCTTCATCAGCAAAAGTCAGTGCGAAGAAACAACGTTTATCTGAACTCATCATCCGTTCCGTTTGGTAGCAATAACCTAATGATACGTCACAACTTCTTTACCCGGTGTGCAATATTTCAAAGCTTTGTATGCCCGGTCAAAGCGCTGGTCGCGTAAGCAGATAAGGTTTAACCTGTTGACTCAGATTAACAAGGTCACAGGAGGAGAACCTTGAAATTCGCAATTTTAGGCGCTGGCGGCATTGGATGTTATTACGCAGCGCGCTTGCTCAACGCGGGGCACGATGTGGTTCTGGTCGCCCGTGGCACGCACCTCGAGGCTCTGCAAACCCAAGGACTATCGCTGACTCATCCCGATTTTTCTTTTGCAGGCAAAGTGAACGCCACTGACATCGCGGGGCTTTGCGAGCACTCTAACGCCGCTGATTTCGATCTGTTGATCCTCGCGTCCAAAGGCAGTACTACGGCGCCGATTCTTGAGCAGATGCAAAGCTGGCTCGCATCCAGCCCGGTGCCGCTGTTGTCGATTCAAAATGGTGTCACTAACGAACAAGTGATTGCCGATGCGCTCGGTGTTGAGCGCACGATTGGTGGTCTGGCGGTCAAAATCGGCGCCCATGTGCTCAAGCCCGGAGTGGTGGAAGCCACCGGCATGGCGCAGATTGATTTCGGTGCTTGGCCGAACTCCGCGCAAAACCCGGCTATGCAGCCATTTCTAAAGCAGCTTGCGATCGTGTTCAGCGATTCAGGTATTCCCAACCAGTTGTATGACGATGTGAGTTACGCACTGTGGCGCAAACTGATGATCAATAATGCGGTCAATCCGATTACCGCGCTGACGATGAAAGACACTGGCGTGGTAACGCGCGATCCGGTGTTACGCCGCACTGTGCATGCCATCATGCAGGAAACCGCGCGCGCAGCGAGTGTCGCAGGTGTAATAATGACGGATCAGGATGTCGATGCCATGTTCGAACTGATCTGTCAGTTTGACCCGATCAAAACGTCAATGCTGGTCGATCGCGAGAAAGGTCGCCCGATGGAGATTCACGAAATCTGCGATCCGGTGATTGAAAACTGCCGCCAATTGGGTGAACCAGCCTACAACACCGAACTGATCAGCCAGCTATTGCAACACGCCAGTGGGCAACTGTCGGCCTAATCATTTACACTCGCCCATTATGTTTCGAGCGACAAAACGGCAAACTAACCAACAGGAACCGCTGTGAGCAACTACTTTGACAGCCCGTTTTCAGGCAAACCGTTAACCGAGCAGGTGACCAATCCCAATATTCACGTTGGCCGCCACAGTTACTATTCCGGTTATTATCACGGCCACAGTTTCGACGATTGTGTCCGCTACCTGAACCCTGATCGTGATGATGTGGATCGGCTGATCATCGGCGCGTTCTGCTCCATCGGTTCTGGTGCGGTATTCATGATGGCGGGCAATCAGGGCCACCGCACAGACTGGATCAGTACGTTTCCGTTTTTCTATATGGAAAACGAACATTTCACCGATGCCGCTGATGGCTTTGTCCGCTCGGGTGATACCGTGATAGGCAATGATGTGTGGATCGGTTCAGAAGCAATGATCATGGCCGGTGTCACCATCGGTGATGGTGCCATCATTGCCAGCCGGGCGGTGGTGACCAAAGATGTCGCGCCGTATGAGATCGTCGGTTCAAACCCAGCCAAACACATTCGCTTTCGTTTTGAGCCCGAGCAAATCGAAAAGTTACTGGAAATGCAGTGGTGGCACTGGCGTGATTCGCAGCTTAAAGGTGCAATGAAACTGCTGACCTCTGGCGATATCGATGGGTTGTATCAATACTGGCGAAGCAAAATCCGTAACCATTAAACCACGCAAAACCTGTCTTTAATTTTCCAGTTTTCATCCTCGTATGACGGCGTAAAAGCCGTCATAGGTCACACACTTTTGTGGCTCGTTGTGGCTGGATATTATGTCGCATTCCATTCACTTTCGGCACTTTTCTTAAACTCTTTTTACCCTTAAGTAACAAATAGTTATCACAATAAGCCAATATCCGTTAAGGTGCACAATTTTGCATAACCACGGTTAACTTTTATGCACCATTGCAGTATTACTGGTAATCAGTTCAGGGCAACAACAAAACGGAACCGAGAGCCATTTCTCACCCTCCGTATTTGAACCCCTCAGCTGTAGACCTAACCACGCTTGCAGTTTTACTGTCGCAGTTCTTACGCCTACCCCTGTCTGCTGTTCAATCACGTTTGCCCATCATGATTTTTAATTGATCAGGAGACTCGCTATGAGTGATATCGCGCTCTCTATCAGCATCCTCGCGCTGGTAGCGGTGTTGGGTCTGTGGATTGGGAATTGGCGTGTTTATGGCGTCGGTTTGGGGATCGGCGGAGTGCTGTTTGGCGGCATTCTGGTTGGTCACTTCACCGGTGCCTGGGGCGTCAAACTCAACTACGAAACCCTTCACTTCATTCAGGAGTTTGGCCTCATTCTGTTTGTTTACACCATCGGAATACAGGTCGGCCCCGGTTTTTTCTCTTCATTGAGAAGTTCCGGGCTCAAACTCAACGGCTTTGCGGCCCTTATCGTTCTGCTCGGTTGTGCGGTAACCGTCGCGCTTTACTATGTGTTTGATGTCCCACTGCCCGTCATTCTCGGCGTCTTTTCCGGTGCGGTGACCAATACGCCATCGCTCGGTGCCGGACAGCAAATCCTGACCGAACTGGGTGAGCAGAGCAACCTGCTGGATCTCACTGGTATGGGTTACGCCATCGCCTATCCGTTTGGTATTTGCGGCATTCTGCTCACGATGTGGCTGCTGCGCATGATTTTCCGCGTCAACGTCAACAACGAAGCCGAGGAGTTTGAAACCCACAACGGCCACAAAAAAGAGAGCCTGCACACCATTAACGTTGCGATCAAAAACCCCAACTTAAACGGCTTGCTGCTGAAAGACATTCCTGCGCTTAGCGAAGGCGATATAGTTTGCTCCCGCCTCAAACGCGGTGAACAGCTTCATGTGCCAAAACCCGATTCCCGGGTTGAAGTGAACGATCTGCTGCATTTGGTCGGCGACAAAAAAGCGCTGGAAAAAGCCCGTCTGGTGATTGGGGAAGAAGTCGATGCTTCACTCTCTACCCGTGGCACCGAACTGCGCGTGCAGCGTTTAGTGGTGACCAATGAAATTGTGCTGGGTAAAAAGCTGCGCGATCTGGATTTGAAAGAGAAGTACGACGTCGTCGTGTCACGCTTAAACCGTGCGGGTATCGAGCTGGTTCCCACCAGCAATTCAACGCTGCAATTTGGTGACATTCTCAATCTGGTTGGTCGTCAGGAAGCGATTGAAGCCGTGAGTGGCATGGTGGGTAACGCACACCAAAAGCTGCAACAGGTGCAAATGCTGCCCGTGTTCGTCGGTATCGGTTTAGGTGTCTTGCTGGGCTCGATTCCGTTCTATCTGCCGGGCTTTCCTGCCGCGATTAAACTTGGCTTAGCGGGCGGCCCACTGATTGTCGCGTTGATCCTCGCCCGTATTGGTAGCATCGGTAAGATGTACTGGTTTATGCCACCAAGCGCCAACTTAGCGCTGCGCGAAATCGGTATTGTGTTGTTCTTGGCCGTGGTCGGGCTTAAATCCGGCGGGAACTTTGTCGAAACTCTGGTACAAGGTGACGGCGTGAGTTGGATGGGCTACGGCGTATTGATCACCGCGATTCCACTTATCACGGTCGGCATTCTGGCTCGCGTACTCGGCCATATTAACTACCTGACTATCTGCGGCATGTTGGCCGGTTCGATGACCGATCCACCAGCGCTGGCTTTTGCCAACGCCATTCACGAAGAGAGCGGCGCTTCTGCCCTCGCCTACGCCACGGTCTATCCACTGGTGATGTGTTTAAGGATCCTCTCGCCGCAAATCCTGGCGCTGATCCTGTGGAGTATGTAGATAAAAAAAACGGGCTTAGGCCCGTTTTTTTCGTCAGTATCAAGAGTCTGGTCACCGGATCCACTTATTCAATCACAGTGTTCAAGTAAGTTTATGATTTAGCCAAAATCTCTTGGCGAATGATCTCTGCGCCAGCGCTCAGGGCATTCAACTTACCACGGGCAACGTCACGTGACAGAGGCGCCATACCGCAGTTGGTACATGGGTAGAGCTTATCTGCATCGACAAATTGCAACGCTTTGCGCAGCGTGTCGGCTACTTCTTCTGGGGTTTCAATCGTGTTGGTCGCCACGTCAATGGCACCCACCATCACTTTCTTGCCGCGCACCAGTTCCAGCAGTTCAATGGGCACACGTGAATTGTGACATTCGAGCGAAATGATATCGATGTTCGATTGCTGCAATTTCGGGAACACGGCCTCGTATTGACGCCATTCATTCCCGAGCGTCTTTTTCCAATCGGTGTTGGCTTTGATGCCGTAGCCGTAGCAGATATGGACCGCGGTTTCGCATTTCAGACCTTCGATCGCACGCTCCAGCGCCGCAATGCCCCACTCGTTCACGTCATCAAAGAAGACGTTAAACGCAGGTTCATCGAACTGAATGATGTCCACACCTGCCGCTTCCAGCTCTTTCGCTTCTTCATTCAGAATTTTGGCAAATTCCCACGCCAGTTTTTCGCGGCTCTTGTAGTGATCATCGTAAAGGGTGTCGATCATGGTCATCGGCCCGGGCAGCGCCCATTTGATCGGCTTGTCGGTTTGCTGACGCAGGAACTTCGCATCTTCGACAAACACCGATTTCTGACGTGACACCGGTCCCACCACGGTTGGCACACTCGCTTCATAGCGATTGCGAATGGTGACTGTTTTACGGTTCTCAAAATCAACGCCGCTCAGGTGCTCAATGAAGGTGGTCACAAAGTGTTGGCGAGTCTGTTCGCCATCGCTGACGATATCAATTTCCGCCTGTTGCTGCTCTTGCAGTGACACACGCAGTGCGTCGTGCTTACCGTCGGTGAGTTCCTGACCTTGCAGTTTCCAAGGCGACCAAAGGGTTTCCGGTTGAGCAAGCCACGTTGGTTTCGGTAGGCTGCCAGAGGTTGAAGTGGGTAATAGTTTTTTCATAGTCAATTCTTCTATCAATTTGAGTGAATTACAAAGGTGTGTTGGCAGACCACTGTTCAAGAATGGTTTGATAAGGCTTGATAAAGTGCTCTTGCGCAAACTTCCCTTGTTCAACCGCTAACTGGCTACGCTCTGCACGGTCATACACGATTTGGGTAATGGAATGATCGAGGTTCTTTAAGTTCGGCTGGTAGCGTTTTCCTGCCGACGAGTTCGCATTGTAGATCTCCGGGCGATAGATCTTTTGGAACGTCTCCATAGTGCTGATGGTGCTGATCAGCTCCAGATTGGTGTAATCATTCAGCAGATCGCCAAAGAAGAAGAACGCAAAAGGCGCGGCGCTATTCGCGGGCATGAAGTATCGCACCTGCAAACCCATTTTTTTGAAGTATTGCTCGGTCAGTGACGACTCATTCGGCAGGTATTCATAGCCCAGAATCGGATGGTGATTTTCCGTGCGATCGTAGACTTTACTGTCTGATACACTCAGGCAAATCACCGGCGGCTTAGCAAACGCTTCTTTGTAGGTTGAGGAATCCACAAAGGTTTTGAAGAGCTTGCCGTGCAGGTCGCCAAAACCTTCTGGAATCGAGAATTTCGCTTGGTTCTTGTTGTGCTCCAGCAGCAATACGCTGAAGTCGTAATCGCGCACGTAAGATGAGAAGTTATTGCCAACAATGCCTTCAATGCGTTCGTTGGTTTTGTGGTCAAGGATGTTGGTTTTCAGAATCTCAATCGATGGGAATGTTTGGCCGCTGCCTTCGATATCCAAATCCACCGAGATGATTTCCAGCTCAACAGAGTAACGATCGCCGGTGGCGTTGTCCCAGTTCGCCAGCGCGTTGAAACGGTTATCAATCATTTTCAGCGCATTGCGCAGGTTCGACTGGCGGCTTTCGCCGCGCGCCAGGTTGGCGAAGTTCGTGGTAATGCGGGTGCTATCAGAAGGATGATAATTCTCATCAAAGACCACACTGTTAATCGTAAATTTAAAGCCTGTATTCATCGTAATCATCCTTCCTATTGCTTGAGCTAAACCTGATTGACTTTGCTGCTCTCTCTGTACTTTTCACTGTTGTTATTCGACGTGGGCTGCGTGATTGGGTTGGGTTAACCAGCCACGTCAATATTATTTAGAGTTATGAGCGCTGTATTTTTTATACATGTGCGGTTATATGAATAAAAGTGGCATTACTTCATGTTCAACATGAAAATAATTAATGATTGATTTTGGACGGTGTTAGCACAGGACGGAATAGAGGGTAAAGCGCCAAATGGCGGCTTAACATATTCGCTATCCGGCGCAATCATACTTTAGTGAAAGACGGCACAAGCTCAACGTTCTACAGGTAAAAATCACGCTATAGTTTAGGCGCTACTCTGCTGTTTCAACGCTGACCCGGCTGTCGGCAATGCGGAGCTGCAGGAATAAAAAATCACAATAATAATGACTAGGACGAAGTATGCTATCCGCTCAACAACGTATTGGCTTGAGCCTGACTGCCTGCGCTATTTTGGCAGTGGCAGGCGGCCTCTGGCTTGGTATTGAAAGTGCCGCACTGGTTATTCTCACCGCCGCTGTCATGCTGCTATTGCAGCGCGCCGGGCAAACCGCTGTGTCTTCGCACCCACTCACGAAAGAGGCAGACGCTGTGGCACCGTTGATTGCCGCAGAACTCAACAACAACGCCGTCAGCGCGGCCAATGTGTCCTACGCAATTGATGTGGTGAAAGCGCAAACCTCGCGCCAAGTCGCCTCCATTCACACTATTGCTGACACCTCGAATGCGATTACCGAAACGCTCGCCGTGACGGCCACCAGCGTGCAATCTGCGCTGGAAGCCACTCAGACTATGCGCGATACCAGCGAGGAAGGCCGCGGCGAGCTGGAATCGGCCATTGCAGGCATGCAACAGATTAGTGCGCAAACAGCCACGTCTGTAGCTCAAATCCAGACGCTGGATCAGCAAGTCCACCGCATCAAAACCGTCGCCGAAGTGATTGAAAATATTGCGGCGCAAACGAATCTACTGGCGCTCAATGCCGCCATTGAAGCGGCGCGCGCAGGCGAAAGTGGCCGTGGGTTTGCGGTGGTGGCGGATGAAGTTCGCAGCCTTGCCGAACGCACTTCGCGCAGCACCGATGAAGTATCCGGCATTGTGCAACAAATTTTTGATGAGACGCAGGAAGTGACGGCCACCATCACCGCGCTGTCCGATAAGGTCGAACAGGGCGTGACTCGGGTCGAAAGCGTCAATCAGCGGCTGCACAGCATCGCCCACCAATCGCAGGAAGTGGAGTCACAAATGAGCGGCATCAGTCAGGATGTGATTGCCAACGAACACAGCCTACGCCAGATTGCTGAATCTATTGAACATATTCAGCGCGAATTGTCCGACAGCGACAACGAGCTGTCTGATTTACAAAGCGAAGCTGAACAATTGATGCAGATTGCGGAACACAGTAATGCGGTGTTGGTGGAACACTTTGAAGAGAGCATTCACCGTCCGTTTTACGATTTAGCCGCCGGACTGGCGAAGGCGGTAGGCGAGCGTTTTGAAGCCGATATCGCATCGGGTAAGATCGCCGAACAGGCTCTGTTTGATCGCCAGCACAAGCCTATTGCCAATACCTCGCCGGCCAAGTATCACACCGCGTTTGATCAATATTGCGATGCCGTATTGCCTGAACTGCAAGAGCCGATCATCAAACAGCGCCGCGAAATGGTGTACGCGATCGCAACCGACGATCACGGTTACGTACCGACCCACAATAATCAGTTCTGTCAGGCTTTGACGGGCGATCCCAAAGTGGACATGGCCAGAAACCGCACCAAACGGATTTTTGGTGACCGCGTCGGTCTGCGCTGCGGCAAGCATACTCACACCATGTTGCTGCAGACTTATAAACGCGATACAGGCGAAGTGATGCATGACATTTCTGTGCCTGTAATGGTTAACGGACGACATTGGGGCGGCATGCGCCTTGGTTACTATCCGCCGCAATGATCCGCTCTGACTACTGGTCTGCGACGTGCCATCACTCGTCGCAGGCCATTCGCCTCACCAAACCGCTTTATCTTCTTATCCCTTCGATTCCGTGACATTCACGTGCCACACTGACGATTCATGCAATCTAACTGTGACGTTTTGAGTAATTTCCTCAATTGATAGTGTCTTTTATGTCATTTAGACTCGCGCAATGGACATGCTCATCATCTTCAAACTTTACCTGCTTTCCGGTCTGGCTTTTTTCGCCGCCTCCTTTGCCATATTCTCGCGAAACCTCAAAAACAGCAGCATTCGAATCGCCAAAGTCCTGCCGATTTTTGCGCTGTTTGGCCTTGTCCACGCTTTTCATATTTGGACCGAACTCTACTTCGATCTCTACCAACACGAATTCATTCTGACCCGCGGCATCGACGCGTTTCGCGTGTTCAAACTGGGGCTGTCGTTTTTACCACTTGCCTATTTCGCCTGGCGAATGCTACCGCTGAGCATGTGGTCGCAGCGGCATATCGCATTGATTAAAAAGGCGATCATCCTGCTGTTGTTTCTTCTTGTGGCCAGCATTTACTGGCTCTACACCCACTACTCGTTCCCCGTGTTTATCCATTACGCCAGCAACCATATTCGCTGGGTATTCGGCTTAGGGTTCAGTACGTTGGCAGGCCTGGCGACATACAGTTACGCCGATCGCGTTGAGTTTGAAGGCTTTGGTTCGTCACGCGCATTCAAACTGCTGGGCATTGCGCTGATTGGCTATGCGTTCAGCGCCGGTTTTCTGACCGACGATGCCGCGCTGCGGGTGCAAGTGATTCGTCTGCTGTGTGCTTACGGCATTCTGCTCAGCCTGTGGAATGCGATGCGCGTATTTGACCGTGAACACGACCAACAATTGCAATCGGCGCTACAACTCTCCTTGCAAGACGCCAAACTCCGCGAATTGGGTGAACTGACTTCCGCCATCGCTCACGAAATCAAAACGCCCATCAGCAGTGCGATGATGAGCTGCGATTTACTGGAAAATCAGCTCTCGCACGACAGCAATCACAAGCGCCAAATCGACCGTATTCGTTACGGCCTGAGCCGCGCCGCGGAAATCAGCCAAGAAGTCCTTAACTACGCACACCACAAGCCAATTGACCGCCAACCAGTAATGCTGGCGGAAGTGATTGATCAGGCGTTATCACTCAATCATTACCGCTTAGAAGGTTTTGACTTGCTGGTGAATGTCGATCGCCAACTGAAGATTTTTGGCGATGCCGGTTTACTGGAAGAGGTGTTCAGTAATCTTATCGGCAACAGCGTCGATGCCAGCCAGACTCACAAATCACTGCGCATTCAGGGGTCTCAGAATAAGCTCAACGCCATTCTGACCTTTACGGATTGCGGTGGTGGTATGCCGGAATCTCTGCTTTCCAAAGCGACTCAGCCCTTTTTTACCACCAAGCCCAAAGGGGAAGGCACGGGGATGGGGCTGGCGCTGTGCAAACAAATCATTACGCAACACAACGGCGAACTGTTACTTTATAACCACGATAATGGACTCACAGTCGAAGTTCGCATCCCGAGGAAAATGCAATGACGTTACAACTGTTACTCGCAGAAGACGATCCGCAGCTTCGCGAAGTGCTCATCGAAGCGCTGACTTTAGAATCTTTCGCGGTCACCGCCTGTGACAACGCGGAAGACGCCCTCGACATCGCCGCCAAGCAGCCGTTTGACCTGGCCCTATTCGATGTCGTGATGGGCGGGATGACGGGCATTGATGCCCTGACGACTCTGCGTCGCCTGCAACCGAACATCGGCATCATCATCACAACTGCATTTGCGACGGTGGATATTGCCGTCGATGCAATGAAGAAAGGCGCCGATGAATTTCTGACTAAGCCATTTAATCTCGCGGCTTTATCAGTCACTCTAAAGCGCGTCCACGCAGAGCACGCACCGAAAGCGGATATTGCCGAAAGCGAGCATGATCAGATCTTCAGTGCCCTGTCGAATCCGATTCGTCGCACGGTGGTCAAGCAGCTCAAGCTGCACCGCAAAGTGAAGTTCATGGATTTGTGCCGTATGGTCGGAATTGAAGACCACACCAAATTCAATTTCCATCTGCGCCAACTGGTCAACAGTGGCTTGGTATCGAAAGAAGAAGGTCGGGTGTATTCGCTGACTGCACAAGGCATGCAGATCTACGCCAGCCTGCTGAAATAACCCATCCCGCTGATTGAGTGGTTCGGTGTCCCGTGCACCGAACACTTGAATCGCCACCGAGTCAGTGACCACGCGTGAGCCAAGCGTTCAACACGGATTGTTGGTTAACGTTAAACCTATGCAAATCCTGCCCGTCACATCGAATGAGGCGTTGGTGCGACATCCACAAGTGTTAACGACACCAGCAAACGCCAGATAACACAGAGCCACGCGGCTCACTTCGAGGTGTAGAAGCGCAGCGGCGTGGCTTTTCGGTTATTTGGTTTTCGGCGCTTGGCGTTTCACCTTACCCTGAAACTGTTTAATACTGCTCTTATTGTTGGTGCGACGGTTGGCCTTTTTATCACGTGGCGCGCGTTTACTCTCACCTGTTGACGGTTTGTCCGTCACAGGAAAGCCTGCCAAATCTTGCACTGGTAATGCACGTTGAGTGAGGTGACGAATCGCATTCAGTGCGTCCATTTCACCATGACAGACCAACGACATCGCCACACCTTGCTCGCCTGCGCGGGCGGTGCGCCCCACTCGGTGAACGTATGTTTCGGCATGCATGGGCAGTTCAAAGTTGATCACGACCGGCAGCTGTTCAATGTGAATGCCGCGCGCTAACAGATCCGTGGCGATCAGTACGTTGACCTGACCTGATTTAAACTGAGCCAGCGCTTCTTCTCGCTCATCTTGACTCTTATTACCATGCAGCGCAGTGGTTGACACACCCGCTTTATTGAGCTTCTTCGCTAAGCCATCGGCGTTCTCTTTCGCACCGATAAAGACCAACACCTGCGTCCAAGCATTTTGTTGGACAAGTTCAATCAACGCTTTGGTTTTACTGCCTTTATTGACTAAAAACAGCGTTTCAGTGATGTCTTGATTGGTGCTGTTTTCTTGATGCGCAGCCACCTGTTTGGGTGCGCGCATCAACTGCTTCGCTTTTTCCTTCAACGCATCAGAGAAGGTCGCTGAGAACATTGCAGTTTGGCGCTGATTGGCGGTTTGCATCGCGATGTTTTGTACATCCGGCCAAAAGCCCATGTCTAGCAAACGGTCAGCTTCATCCAATACGAGGGTATGAATATGGCTCAAATCCAAGCCGTTATTCGCCAGATCAACCAAACGACCGGTCGTCGCGACAAGAATATGAGGATTTGTCGCGAGCGACTGCTGCTGTTGCGCTTTATCAACGCCGCCACACAAACACGCCGCGTTGATTTCAAGCGCTTGACCAACTTGGTTGATCGCTTCACTCACTTGGATTGCCAGCTCACGCGTTGGCACAAGAATCAGCGCTTTTTGCTGAGGATTTGCGGTGAGCTTTTCTAACAACGGCAAAGCATAAGCGAGCGTTTTGCCGCTGCCGGTATGCGCCAATGCCAACACGTCTTTGCCAGCTAATAACTCTGGAATAACTAACGCTTGAATATCGGTCGGCTTTTTGACGTCTTTTGGCAGTGCGTGAATTAGCTCAGAACTCAATGAGAGAGTAGAAAATGGCATTAGCGGAACCTTGTGCTTTGGGTTGAAGAGGCAATAGAAACAATAAAAAGCGGGAAAACGCAGGCGCGGACTCTACCACAATCTACGGGGTGAACCATCCTATTTTAGGCGCTGAAAGCAAGCAGCGCCGAAATGCTGCGCTTTCAAGTAGGTTTACATTGTAAATGGTTCCTTGGTGTAAAAAGCGCACTTCAAGGCCATCTCTAAGCCGCGAACGTCAAGCCATGTGCGCAAGCCGTTGATTTTTTGAAGTGCAATGCGTCGCATTTTATGCACCGTGTTGTCGTTGCTATCAAAGTTTCAGTCGCCTAAATTACAATCTATTTGACTCATTTCCAGTCATCACGCAACGTTAATCGATGTCAAACCACATGGAACTTAGGAATGGAACACCACACGTTACTGCTGTTTACGATCGCCTGTCTGTCGATCAATTTGATCCCAGGCCCCGATGTGATTTATATCGTCTCTAACACCATGAAAGGGAAAATGGCCGCGGGTATGAAAGCCGCGCTCGGGCTCGGTGTGGGTTATGTGGTTCACACGTTGGCTGCTTGTTTGGGCTTGTCGGCGCTGATTCTCAGCTCAGCAATGGCCTTTACTGTCGTCAAATGGCTTGGGGCGGCGTATCTGGTCTATCTCGGCATAAAATCTCTGTTGGCGATGTGGCGTGGCGGCAGCCAGCTCAGCCTCGACCATCAAGCAAAAGCGCCGCAAAATATCTTTATGCAAGGCGTTATTGTCAGCGTACTCAACCCGAAAGTAGCGCTGTTCTTTTTGTCCTTTCTTCCGCAATTTATCGACCTGTCGGCAGGCTCCGCGAGCATGCAACTGTTTACTTTCGGCTTAGTATTCAGTGTGCTGGCGACGCTGTGCAATGTGCTCTACGCCACGGCTGGCAGTTGGTTGTTAGGAAGCCCAAAAGCGAGTCGTTATTCAAGAGTCATGGAAGGCGTATCGGGCGTGCTGCTGATTGGTCTGGCGGGCAAAATTGCTGTCAGCGACCGTTAAGCCAACCACTGAATCCGATACGAAACCAAAGGGTGTACGATGTACAAAGGTAAGATCACCGAATTGCTCGGCAGCGAACTGCCGATAATCCAAGCCCCGATGGCAGGCGTGCAAGACAGCGCGTTAGCCATCGCGGTGTGTGACGCCGGAGGCTTGGGATCACTGCCGTGCGGGATGTTAAGCGCGGACAAGATTGTTGCCGAAATAGAGACGATTCAGGCTGCGACAGACAAACCGTTCAACCTCAATTTCTTCTGCCATGAGATGCCTGAGCAAGATGCGCGGCAGCAGCAAATCTGGCGCGATACCCTGCGCCCTTATTTTAACGAGCTCGGCAGCGAGCCTGAAAACCATAGCGGCGGCGCCAGCCGACTGCCATTTAGCCATGAAATGGCTGACGCGATTGAACACTACCAGCCACGCGTGATCAGTTTTCACTTCGGATTACCGAAACCGGATCTGTTGGCGCGAGTAAAATCCTGGGGGTGCGCGGTGCTCTCTTCAGCCACCACTTTACAGGAAGCGTTATGGTTAGAAGCCCACGGTGCCGACGCCATCATTGCGCAGGGCGCGGAAGCGGGTGGACATCGGGGTATGTTCCTGACGAACGATGTGACCACGCAACTCGGTACATTCGCACTGGTACCACAAATCGCCCACAATGTGCGTATTCCGGTGATTGCCGCGGGCGGTATCGCCGATAGCCGTGGCATTAAAGCCGCCATGACACTGGGCGCCGAAGCCGTACAACTGGGCACAGCCTATATGCTGTGTAGCGAAGCCAAAACCTCCCCCCTGCACCGCAGCGCCATTTCGGGCGCTTGCGCCAAGCACACCGCCTTAACCAATGTGTTTTCCGGACGACCAGCGCGCGGTATCGTTAACCGCGCCATGCGCGATCTGAACTATCTTTCTTCACTCGCACCGCAGTTTCCGTATGCGTCAGCCGAGATGTCCGCACTGCGCACGTTAGCCGAACAGCAAGGCCGTGACGACTTCACTCCGCTCTGGTGTGGACAAAACACATCCGGCTGCGTGGCTATCTCCGCCGCCGAACTGACCTTGTTGCTGGCCACAGAAAGCGGCATGTTGCCGATTCGCTAGTCGCTTTCGCGAAAACAAAAAGGCACGTCACTAGAACGTGCCTTTTTCATTGGCTTTGCAGTGAA
>ERZ1673961.178-NODE-178-length-32263-cov-5.621243_pt1 | contig 32263 bp, 25 predicted proteins | sample MGYA00580189_ERZ1673961 | MGnify/ENA primary metagenome ERZ1673961 (study PRJEB41334, sample SAMN05608105) | rock metagenome | biome: terrestrial subsurface; feature: shale formation; material: shale | place: USA: Pennsylvania ... | reverse complement strand
TCACCGGGCTTATGATGAATTAACCATTCAAAACTAAATGGAAAGGGTACTAGGTTCTCTTGATGGAACAACTTGACCCCTTTAACGCTCTCGAAGCGAAGACTGAAGCCCAAAAACTTTCATTTGCCCCGATCGTATTCCATACCGCAAGAACATTGCGTGATTTGGGGATTTTAAAAGCACTGGATGAGGCGGGTGACACTGGTTTGTCCGCACAGGCAATTCATCAGCAGACAGGCGTATCCGAGTACGGCGTAAAAGTGCTGCTCGACATGGCGATTAGCGCCAACATCGTCTTGTGGACTAAACCGCACTATCGTCTTGCTAATTTGGGCTTTTTCCTGCTGCATGACGGCATGACCCGCGCCAATATGGATTTCACCGCTGACGTCTGTTACGCCGCGATGATGCACTTAACGGAGGCGATAGAAGAGGGCAAGCCTGCGGGGCTGAAAGAGCTGGGGGATTGGGAAACCATTTACCAAGGGTTGTCACGCCTGCCGGAACAAGCCAAACAGAGCTGGTTCCAGTTCGACCATTTTTACTCCGATCGCTCGTTCCCGGTTCTGTTGGAACGGGTGTTTGCCGACAAGCCGAAACATCTGGTCGACATTGGCGGCAACACCGGAAAATGGGCACTGCAATGCTGCCGCTATGATTCAGAGGTGCAGGTAACGATTGTCGACTTACCACAGCAACTGGAAATGGCGATGCGTAATGCGTCCGAGCAAGGATTTGCCGAGCGTATTCATCCGTATCCGGCCAATATGCTGGACAAAGCGCAAGCGCTGCCGGAGAAAGCCGACGTATGGTGGATGAGCCAGTTTCTTGACTGCTTTTCACCAATGGAAATTCTCAGTATCCTGCAACGGGTACGAGCTCAGTTAACCGAAGATGCCGTGGTGTATATTCTCGAACTGTTTTGGGATGCACAGAAATATGATGCGGCGTCATACAGTCTGAATGCGACTTCACTCTATTTCACCTGCCTTGCCAACGGCAACAGCCGTTTCTACCGCAGTGATGACTTCCTTGAACTTATCGAAGCGGCGGGGTTGGTCATTGAAGAACGTACCGACAATATTGGTTTAGGCCATACCTTACTTAAACTCAAAGCAAAGTCAGAATGACAGTAAAAACAATGAATATTCAGCAGCGTCAAGTGGTTATTATCGGTGCAGGCCCGTCAGGTTCGACGGCTGCAGCACTGTTGCTCAAGCAAGGAATTGATGTGCTGGTGGTCGAAAAAGCGCAGTTTCCGCGTTTTTCCATCGGCGAAAGTTTGCTTCCAGCGTGTATGGAAGTGGTAGAAGAAGCGGGCATGACCGACGCGGTGCAAGCTGCGGGATTCCAATTTAAAAATGGGGCGGCGTTTCGCAAGCAAGGCGTGTATACCGAGTTTGATTTCACCGATAAATTTACGCCAGGACCGGGCACGACGTTTCAGGTCCAACGCGCCAGCTTTGATAAAGTACTGGCTGACAGCGCGGCAGAGCAGGGCGTTGAGATTCGTTACGGTCATGAAGTGCTGGCGGTAGCTTTTGAAGGTTCAAAATCTTGGTTGACGATTGCAGACGAGTTGGGCCAACCCTATCAGGTAGAAGCGGACTATGTATTGGACGCCAGTGGATTTGGCCGAGTATTGCCAAAATTGCTCGAGTTGGAAGAACCATCTTGCTTGCCGCCACGTAAAGCGATTTTTACTCACGTGGTTGATCATATTCAGTCCGAAAGCCTGCCTTATGACCGCAATAAAATTCTGATTTCCGTTCATCCGGAGAACAGCGACGTATGGTACTGGTTGATCCCATTCTCTAACGGTACATGCTCTTTAGGTGTGGTTGGTGAGCCCGCGTTCTTTGAACGTTATCCGCAGGACAAACTCACCGCACTGCAACAACTGGTGAGTGAAGAGCCTGGCCTGGCAGAGCTGCTCAAGCAGGCGGAATACCCAAATGCGGCTGGTGAATTGCGTGGTTACTCTGCGAACGTGAAGCACCTTGCTACCCGCCATTATGCTTTGCTTGGCAACGCCGGCGAATTTTTGGATCCGGTCTTTTCATCCGGTGTAACAATTGCCATGAAATCTGCGCAATTTGCGGTGCGCTGCGTGCAGCGTCAACTGAGCGGTGAAACCGTTGATTGGCAGCAAGAATATGCCGAGCCGTTGATGGTGGGCGTGAATACGTTCCGCACTTATGTAGAAGGGTGGTATGACGGTTCGCTTCAGGATGTTATCTACTATGACAAGCCCAATCAGCGTATCAAACAGATGATCTGTTCTATTTTGGCTGGCTATGCCTGGGATACTCAAAATCCGTATGTGAAAGATTCCCGCCGGCGTTTAACCAGCCTCGCTGAACTGATTCGCGACGCTCAATAATGCTTAATTGCAGCGCCCACTGATACAAAAGTGGGTCGCTGCATATTCCCGTTTCCTGCCGAAGTATCCTTTCAATATTTATGCACTGGCTGCGCCGAAGAAGTGCAGTCCTGATCATCCTAGTGCAAGAGGTGATTATCTTCACAAATCCTGTCATCTGACGAGTGGATCATCACTTTCAATTAGACGCCTTGTACACTAAATGTTAAATTTTTGAGTAATTTCTAGCATAAGATTCTATAAATGCAATCTTAGTTAGATGAAATGGCACTATGGTCTACGCGTAAGTTGTTCTTTGTTCTAATAATCTAGCCTATAGAACAAGCTTGAAGTATTACGCTAATTATTGAAGTTGGCTCAGAATATATTCAGTTTTTGCTACAAATTTATGGCAAATTACTTCGATGATTGCTAATGTGTGCCGCATTCTCTGTGAGGGTTTAGGTTTTTTTAGTTTAGTTTTTGCACTAAGCAACCTGAGTGCTAGCCGTTTCGTTCTAGATGCTCTCCAGAGAAGTCATGGATGCAAAATGAAAACTTGGAGTTTATGCATGTATAAAAATAAAATCACACAAGCCCTTCTTCTAGGCGCTAGCCTTGCAGTGGCAACCACTTCTTTCTCAACCATCGCTGCTAACGTTCCAGCAGGCACCAAATTGGCGGATGTACAAGAACTCGTACGCGGTAACGGTACTGAAGTTGCGTCTATCGATCCGCACAAAACGGAAGGTGTGCCTGAGTCAAACGTTATCCGCGATTTGCTAGAAGGCTTGGTGAACCAGGATGCAGCTGGCAACACTATTCCAGGTGTGGCTGAAAGCTGGGAAACGACAGACAACAAAACCTTTATTTTCCACCTGCGCAAAAATGCGAAATGGTCTAACGGCGATCCTGTGACTGCTGAAGACTTCGTATACAGCTTTAAACGTGCAGTTGATCCAGCAACCGCGTCACCATACTCTTGGTACCTAGAGATGACGACGATGGAAAACGCTGCTGACATCATCGCAGGGAAAAAAGACAAAGAAACTCTGGGTGTGAAAGCATTGGATGCAAACACACTGGAGATCAAACTTGAATCAGCGGTTCCATACTTTGTGAAAATGATGGGCCACACTACTGTGAAGCCAGTTCACCGTGCAACGGTTGAAAAATGGGGCGATCAGTGGACTAAACCTGATCACTTCGTCGGTAACGGTGCATACGTTCTAGACAAATGGGTTGTGAACGAACGCATGGAGCTGAAACGTAACCCGAACTACTGGGACAACGAGCACACAGTCATCAACAAAGTGACTTACCTGCCGATTGAAAACCAAGTTGCGGAAATGAACCGTTTCCTATCTGGCGAAATCCAGATCACCAACGAACTGCCACTTGAGCACTTCAAACGTCTGCAGAAAGAGCACCCAGAGTCAGTTCAAGTACAAGGTAACCTGTGTACTTACTACTACGGTTTCAATAACCAGAAAGCGCCTTTCAACGATGTTCGTATCCGTAAAGCACTGTCTTACGCGATTGACCGTAACATCATCACCGACGCGATTCTTGGCCAAGGCCAGAAACCTGCTTACTTCCTGACGCCAGAAATCACGGCAGGATTCCACCCAGAAATGCCAGCTTACGGCAAGATGACTCAGAAAGAGCGCATTGCTGAAGCGAAGAAACTTCTGGCTGAAGCGGGTTACGACAAATCAAACCCTCTGAAATTCACACTGCTGTACAACACTTCAGAAAACCACAAGAAGATTGCAACTGCGATCCAATCAATGTGGAAAACCACACTGGGTGTTGACGTAGCGCTAGAAAACCAAGAGTGGAAAACCTTCCTGGATACTCGTCGTCAAGGTAACTACGACGTGACTCGTGCAGGTTGGTGTGGTGACTACAACGAAGCATCAAGCTTCCTGTCACTGATGCAGTCTAACAACAGCTCAAACGACCAGAAATACCACAGTGCAGAATACGATGCAGTGATGGAAAAAGCGATGAATACTACTTCAGACGCTGAACGTGAAGGGTTGTACGTTGATGCTGAGAAACTGCTGGCTCGTGATATGCCACTCGCGCCTATCTACCAGTACGTTAAATCACGTCTAGTATCTCCGACTGTTGGCGGCTACCCAGCTGGTAACGCGGAAGATAAGATCTACGCAAAAGATCTTTACATCAAAGCTCAGTAATTCCTGAGCATTTAAAACTATAAATATATAGACACTGTATGTGCAGCGCACATACAGCGTCTTTTCATTTTCTATTGTCACAGACTGAAAGAGTGAGTTTATGATTAAATTCATTGCAAAAAGGATATTTGAAGCGATTCCAACCTTGTTGGTGCTGATCACAATATCTTTCTTTCTGATGCGTTTTGCACCAGGTAACCCATTTTCTTCTGAGCGTCCTTTGCCGCCAGAGGTAATGGCCAACATCAACGCGAAATACGGTTTGGATAAACCAGTATCTGAACAGTATTTAACGTATCTGACCAACATCCTGCAGGGTGACTTTGGTCCGTCATTCAAATACAAAGACTATTCGGTGAACGAGCTTATCGCGAGTGCGCTGCCAGTATCTGCCAAAGTGGGTTTTGCGGCGTTCATCTTTACCGTCATTATGGGGGTAGCGGTTGGTACCATTGCCGCGCTGAGGCACAACACCTGGATAGACTATACGATCATGTCGACGGCCATGCTCGGGGTGGTCATGCCATCCTTCGTATTAGCGCCGGTACTGATTTACATCTTCTCCATCAACCTTGGCTGGTTCCCGGCGGGTGGTTGGCAAGATGGCTCCTTCCACTATATGGCGCTGCCTGTGATTGGTATGTCGCTATTGTACGTTGCAACTTTTGCGCGTATTACCCGTGGTTCAATGATTGAAACACTGAACAGTAACTTTATTCGTACCGCACGTGCGAAAGGCCTGAGCTACAGCTACATCGTGATTAAACACGCGCTGAAACCAGCAATGTTGCCTGTTGTATCATACATGGGCCCGGCATTCGTCGGCATCATTACAGGTTCAGTGGTTATCGAGACGATTTTTGGTCTGCCAGGGATTGGTAAACTGTTCGTTAACGCTGCCTTTAACCGTGATTACTCTCTGGTTATGGGTGTAACGATCCTTATCGGTTTCCTATTCATTCTCTTCAATGCGGTTGTGGATATTCTGCTCGCGTATATCGACCCTAAAATTCGCTACTAATTGGACACGGATATTATGTTAACCAAAAAAGAAAACTTAGAAGCGATCGAAAAGTTCACTGAGAACCTGGAAATTGAAGGTCGCAGCCTATGGCAGGATGCTCGCATTCGTTTCATGCGCAACAAAGCGGCGATGGTCAGCTTGTTCATTCTGTCTTTAATTACACTGGCCGTTATTTTTGTGCCGATGTTCTCTGCTTACACCTACGAAGATACGGACTGGTACGCAATGCACGCAGCGCCAACGGCTGAGCACTGGTTTGGTACCGATGCTTTGGGTCGTGACCTATTGGTGCGAACTCTGGTGGGTGGCCGTATCTCTCTGATGGTCGGTATCATGGGCGCGCTGGTGGCGGTCCTGATTGGTACGCTGTATGGCGCTGCTTCTGGTTTCATCGGCGGCCGTACTGACCGTGTCATGATGCGTATTCTGGAAATTTTGTACGCAATTCCGTTCATGTTCCTGGTTATCGTACTGGTGACCTTCTTCGGTCGTAACATCATTCTGATTTTCGTTGCCATCGGCGCGATTGCCTGGCTGGATATGGCGCGTATCGTGCGTGGCCAGACTCTGAGCCTGCGCAGCAAAGAATTTATCGAAGCGGCCCACGTATGTGGTGTTAGCAAATGGAGAATCATTACCCGTCATATCGTGCCTAACGTACTGGGTATCGTAGCCGTTTACTCAACGCTGCTGATCCCAAGCATGATTCTGACAGAATCTTTCCTCTCATTCCTTGGTCTGGGTGTACAGGAACCAATGACCAGCTGGGGCGCACTGTTACAAGAAGGTGCGAACACAATGGAAGTCGCGATTTGGCAGCTTCTGTTCCCGGCCGCATTCATGGTGATTACCCTGTTCTGTTTTAACTACGTCGGTGACGGTCTGCGCGACGCGCTGGATCCAAAAGACAGATAATCAGAAAAGAGCAAGATTAAGGAAGCAATGATGAGCTTATTAGATGTCAAAGATCTGCGCGTCGAATTTACCACGCAAGATGGTATCGTAACCGCAGTCAACGATTTGAACTTCTCACTTAAACAAGGTGAGACACTGGGTATTGTCGGTGAGTCCGGTTCGGGTAAATCTCAGACGGTATTCGCGATCATGGGCCTGTTGGCGAAAAACGGTAAGATTTCGGGCAGTGCAAAATTCGAAGGTAAAGAGATTCTTAACCTGCCTGAGAAAGAACTGAACAAAGTTCGTTCCGAGCAGATCGCGATGATCTTCCAAGACCCGATGACGTCTCTGAACCCATATATGAAAGTCAGCGATCAGCTGATGGAAGTATTGATGCTGCACAAAGGCATGGGCAAGGCGGAAGCGTTTGAAGAATCAGTGCGCATGCTGGAAGCGGTCAAAATCCCTGAAGCACGTAAACGTATCACCATGTATCCGCACGAATTCTCGGGCGGTATGCGTCAGCGTGTGATGATCGCGATGGCACTGCTGTGTCGTCCGAAACTGCTGATCGCCGATGAGCCAACTACCGCACTGGATGTGACCGTGCAGGCGCAGATCATGGATCTGCTGAACGAGCTGAAGCGCGAATTTAACACGGCAATCATCATGATCACTCACGACCTCGGTGTGGTTGCAGGATCGTGTGACAAAGTGCTGGTGATGTACGCGGGTCGTACCATGGAGTACGGCAGCGTTAACGAGATTTTCTATAACCCAAGCCACCCATACGCGGAAGGTCTGCTCAAAGCGATTCCTCGTCTGGATACAGAAGGCGAAATTCTGCCAACCATTCCTGGCAACCCGCCAAACTTACTGCGTCTGCCAGTTGGCTGCCCTTATCAAGAGCGCTGCCATCGTGTGATGGACCGTTGTAAGCGTGAAGCACCGATTCTGACTCCATTTGGTGATGGTCGTCAGCGTGCTTGTTTTTCTGATTGGGAGACTTGGACAAAATGAGCGCAGATAAACCATTACTGTTAGATGTAAAAAACCTGAAAGTTCACTTCAGCATCGCGGCTAAATCGGGCTGGCCATGGACTAAACCATCTACCCTGAAAGCGGTAGACGGCGTTAACGTGCGTCTTTACGAAGGCGAAACATTAGGCGTTGTGGGTGAGTCCGGCTGTGGTAAATCCACCTTTGCCCGCGCGATCATCGGTCTGGTTCAGTCAACCGAAGGTGAAGTGGTGTGGCTGGGTCAGGACCTGACTCGTATGCAGGAAGTGAAACGCCGCAATACGCGTAAAGAAATTCAGATGATTTTCCAGGATCCACTGGCTTCTCTGAACCCGCGTATGACGGTGGGCGACATTATCGCGGAACCATTGCAGACGTTCTACCCTGAGCTGTCTAAGCAGGAAGTCAAAGATCGCGTTAAGGAAATGATGGCTAAAGTAGGCCTGTTGCCTAACGTGATTAACCGCTACCCGCACGAGTTCTCAGGTGGTCAGTGTCAGCGTATCGGTATCGCTCGCGCGTTGATTCTGAAACCTAAGATGATCATCTGTGACGAACCTGTATCAGCGTTGGATGTATCGATTCAGGCTCAGGTGGTCAACCTGCTGAAAGAGCTACAGAAAGAACTGGGCCTCAGCCTGGTGTTCATCGCGCACGATTTGTCAGTGGTAAAACACATTTCTGATCGCGTATTGGTGATGTACTTGGGCAATGCGGTGGAACTGGGCGAAGCCGATGAACTGTTTGCTAACCCTCTGCATCCATACACCAAAGCGCTGATGTCGGCGGTACCGATTCCGGATCCAAACCTGGAGCGCACCAAAGTAATTCAGATGTTGGAAGGTGATTTGCCGTCGCCAATCAATCCACCATCCGGTTGTGTATTCCGTACTCGTTGCCCGCAAGCAACCGCGGAATGTGCGAAGACCAAACCACAAATTGAAGGCACCGATACGCATTCCGTATCCTGCTTGCACGTTAGTGCGTAAATTCAGCCTGTGACGGGCTTAAGCGCGGCTCCTTAATTGGGTCGCGCTTTTTTTGTGTTTATTTCTCGCTCCAAGTTTTGCGTTGCTCTCAATTCTCAAAACGCCGATCCAAGTTTGCCATTTGTAAAATATCAACAATACTCAGGTTATTGAAAATAATAATGAAAGGCGCAAATGGTGAATCGTAATTCGTTATGGGAAACCTTGATCGTCAAACTGACTTTCTGGTCGCTGATTGTCTTTAGTTTTAATGTCTTTATTCCGCGCAACCAACTGTTGTTTATCTATGACTCTAAACGCTTAGTTGTCAGCCTGTTGCTCATTTTATTTGCGGCAGGATTGGTCATGTCGGCACGTATTCGCCAGCCTGTGATCAAAGTTTATCAATCGCTTGAACAGCCAGTTAAAGGATTGGTAGTGGTGTTTGTCGTATTCAGTATGATTGCCACTGCATTGAGCCACTATAGTATCAGTGCGCCAACCCAATGGTTTTATCTGATGGGCTTGTTTTTACTGCTAGGACTGTTCAATTCCTATTTTCAGTCTTCCCGCTCAGTGTTATTCAATTTAGCGATGTTGCTTAATGTCTTGCTATTTTTGAGTGTCGCAGTGGCGTTCTGGACGCTTCTCTATCACCGAGTTCCAGTTGGTACGACAACCTTTTACGGATTTTCTAATCCCCGATTTATTAATCAGGTGCAAGTCTGGTTAATTTTGCCCATGGCATATTTGGCCGTGCGTGCTCTGAGAAGAAAAAAATCAGCCTTCTTGCCATTGCTTTCGGTTTCAATGGCGTTTTCAGTCTGCTTTACCCTCAACGGCAGGGGAGTCGTTCTGGCCGTGTTGTCCGGTTTTATTCTGATGTCCCTAGTGGACAGGGCGCTGTGGCGCCAATGGATCAAGACGCTGTTAATCGCCGCCTTTTTTGGGGCGTGTATTTCATTTGCATTTTTGAATCCACTGCCGTCGTATCTTCTTGGTATTGAAAGTGAAGCCATTTTATTTCGCACTACAACGTCAGACAGGCTGGCGTTGTGGTCACAAGCATTGAGTATTGCATCATTTTGGGGGAATGGTGGTGGTGCCTTTGTCTGCCACGACTTCAACTTTGGTCGCCCCCATAATTCAGTGTTAAACGTGTTAGTCCATTGGGGCTGGGTATCGGCTGTTTGCTATGTTGTGTTGTGCTTTTTACTGCTGTTTAAGGTTGCTACGGCCGCTTCCCGCGTCACTAAAGTGCTGGGCGCGAGTGTATTGACAGGGCTACTGTACAGTTTGGTTTCCGGTGTATTGGATTCGCCGATGAGCCAACTGCTGGCCATTATCTCATTGGCGGCATTTTGGGCATCGTTAAAGCCTAAGTTGTCCGCAGTAGCACCATCGCTGCTCAGTCACGTGATAGTGGTGATGTTGGCGTTAGGCGTCATCACAACCTGTAGCTATCGTCTTTATGACCGATGGGTGCATTACCCTCAACAGCCCGGTGAGATTGTTGATGTAAAATCGATCGGGATGAAGACCCAGTTTTGGGTCGGTTTTAACTGCTTAGAGAACCCTGATATGCCTTAAAGGCTGATGTTACACCTAGTTCAAATTTTTCGAATAACTAAGCCAGAACTCTCCGGTTATATCCTATTTTTCAATATCTATAATGGACTTAATTAAAGCATTACTTGAATTAGAACGAGGTGAGTCATGGGTAAACTGATCGAAGGCGTGTGGCAAGACGTTTGGTACGACACGAAAAGCAGCAGCGGACGCTTTGTGCGTGAGGATGCGGGCTTTCGTGGGTGGATCGAAAACAAAGCAGATGCACAGTTTGCTCCGGAATCAGGTCGTTATCATCTGTACGTGTCTTTGGCTTGCCCATGGGCGCATCGTACCCTGATCTTCCGCTCATTGAAGCAGCTTCAGGAACATATTGATGTGACCATCGTCTGTCCGGATATGATGAGCGAAGGCTGGAAATTTGGCATCCCAGAGCCGTTGTTTGGTCATACAAAAATGCACCAGATTTATACTCAGGCTAAATCAGATTATACAGGCCGTGTAACTGTCCCGGTGTTGTGGGATAAGAAAACTCAGACCATCGTGAGTAACGAGTCCTCAGAAATCATTCGCATGTTCAACTCTGCATTCAACGAGCTGACTGGCAACGATGACGATTACTATCCTCAACACCTGCGCCCGTTGATCGATGAATGGAATACGTTCATTTATCCAAACATCAACAATGGGGTTTATCGCTGCGGCTTTGCTACCACACAAGAAGCGTATGAAGAAGCGTATGATTCCCTGTTTGATGCTTTGGATAAAGTGGAAGCGCATCTGGCTACTCATCGTTATCTGGCGGGAAGTGTAATTACTGAAGCCGACTGGCGTTTGTTTACCACGCTTATTCGTTTTGATGCGGTTTACGTTGGCCATTTCAAATGTAACAAGAAGCGTATCGCCGACTACCCGAATCTGAATGGCTACATGAAAGAGCTCTATCAGGTAGCGGGTGTGAAAGAGACCACGGATTTCTACCACATTAAGCGACATTACTACTTCAGTCACACAACCATCAACCCAACACAAGTGGTGCCGGTTGGTCCTGAACTGGATCTGGAATCGCCACATGGCCGGGAAAAAATGTAACCCGCATTACGTGAAGAAAAGCGCAGCATCTGGCTGCGCTTTTTTATACCCCTTTTTCAGTGCACTGAAAGATAACCACAATTTTGCCTCGCTCACGGATTAACCGGGTAAATCGCATACACTGAAGGTAAGTGATGAGATAAGGAGAGGGCGATGGACTTAAACGAAATTGTCAGCGGCCAGAGTGTTGTCTGGAATCTTCTCGTCGCACTGCTACTTGGAGCGATCGTCGGTACGCAACGTGGTTGGGTGGCTCGCAACAATGTTGAAGGTAGTCGGGTCGCGGGTATTCGCACCTTCTCGTTGGTCGGTCTTTACGGTGGCTTGTCTGCGATACTGGCTGCTCATTATTCTCCGCTGTTGCTTGGCTTTGCGTTACTGGCGCTGGTGGTATTAGCCAGCATCGCGTTTGTACTCAAGCAACGCAAAAGTCAGGACATCAGTATCACCGGGGTGGTTAGTTTGCTGGTGACGTTTGTGCTTGGTAGTCTGGCTGTGTCTGGAGAACCTGTGCTTGCAGCCGCAGCGGCGGTGATCACGGCCGTGGTATTGGATAACAAGAAAGAGCTGCACGAAGCGTTGCAAAAACTGCAAGAGTACGAGTTAGACGCGGCGCTGCGTCTGATGTTGATTTCTATTGTCATGTTGCCGCTTCTACCCAATCAAAGCTACGGGCCTTGGCAGGCACTCAATCCGTATGAGATTTGGTGGATGGTGGTGCTAATCGCCAGCATTTCCTTTCTCGGCTACTTTGCGATTAAAATTGGTGGTGCGAAACGCGGGGTGTTATTTACATCCGTGTTTGCTGGTTTCAGCTCTTCAACCGCTCTGACTTTACAATTTTCCAATCTGTCGCGCGATCAGCCCACCATCAGCCCACTCCTTGCTTCGGGCATTCTGCTTTGTTGCGGTACCATGTTTCCGCGTTTATTGATTGTGGCTTCTCTGATCAATACCGAATTAACCCCGATTCTCTGGCCTGTCATTGCCGTAATGATGATTGGGCTCTATATTCCGGCCTGGTTTATCTGGCGCTCGACGGATGTGGATTTTAATGAAGACCAGTCGGCCAGTCATAAAAACCCGTTAGCGCTGCAATCTGCACTCTGGTTTGGTGTCATTCTGGCCATTATCATGCTGCTCGCGCATGCGCTGTCAGATTGGTTTGGGCAGGCGGGGACACTAGCACTGTCTGCGGTCTCCGGTATTACGGATGTTGATGCGATCACGCTGGCTTTAGGCCGGCAAAGTACTCACTCGCTGGATGCTTATACCGCTGCGATGGGGATCATTATCGCTGCTTCGATCAATACGTTGGTAAAAATGGGGATGGTGATCAGTATCGGGGATCGAGGCTTGTGGGTTAGGGTTGCACCAGCGATGGTGCTGTCGGTTGTCGCAGGCGCGGTGACGCTATTGATACTGCATTGAGTGTGAGATGGCGATTGACGGGGTAAGAGATACAAAAAAGCCTTCGGAGTCCGAAGGCTTTTTGCTTAGCACTAAGAGCGATTATTTCTGCTCTTGGTCTGCCTGAATCGCAGTCAGAGCGATGGTGTAGACGATGTCGTCAACCAGCGCGCCACGAGACAGGTCGTTAACCGGCTTGCGCATGCCTTGCAGCATTGGACCGATTGATACCAAGTCAGCTGAACGTTGTACCGCTTTGTAAGTGGTGTTACCTGTGTTCAGGTCTGGGAACACGAATACGGTCGCTTTACCCGCAACTGGAGAGTTAGGTGCTTTAGAAGCCGCTACGTTTTCCATGATTGCTGCGTCGTACTGCAGAGGACCGTCGATGATCAGATCAGGACGTTTTTCCTGAGCAAGACGTGTTGCTTCGCGTACTTTATCAACGTCTGCACCTTTACCAGATGTACCGGTAGAGTAAGAGATCATCGCTACGCGTGGGTCGATACCGAATGCCGCTGCAGAGTCTGCAGACTGGATTGCGATTTCAGCCAGTTGTTCAGCGGTTGGATCCGGGTTGATTGCACAGTCACCGTAAACCAGTACTTGATCAGGCAGCAGCATGAAGAATACAGACGATACAATCGATGCATTCGGTGCTGTTTTGATGATCTGGAACGGAGGTACGATGGTGTTTGCTGTCGTGTGAACCGCACCAGAAACCAGACCGTCAACTTCGTTCGCTTCCAGCATCATGGTGCCAAGGAATACGGAGTCTTCCAGTTTTTCACGTGCCACAACTTCAGTCATGCCTTTCGCGCCGCGCAGCTCAACCAGACGAGCAACGTAGTTTTCACGAACTGAATCTGCATCGATGATTTCAACGCCAGCGCCCAGCTCAACACCTTGCTGTGCTGCAACACGACGGATTTCATCTGGGTTACCCAATAGCACACAGGTCGCGATACCGCGTTCAGCACAGATGGCTGCCGCTTTAACTGTACGTGGTTCGTCACCTTCCGGTAGAACGATACGTTTGTTGGCACGACGGGCAAACTCAGTCAGCTGGTAACGGAACGCTGGTGGGCTCAGACGGCGAGTACCTTGAGTACCTTCAGTCAGAGTATCAATCCAAGGACCGTCGATGTGGCTTGCAACGTGGTCGCAAACAAATTCGATACGCTCTCGGTCGTCTGCCGGTACTTCCAGGCTGAAGCTTTGCAGGTTCAGAGACGTTTGCCAGGTGTTACCTTGAGCTTTGAAGATTGGCAGACCAGTGTCGAACGCTGGTTTACACAGGCTAACGATTTCTTTAGGAATATCGTAACCGCCAGTCAGCAGTACAGCACCGATCTCAACGCCGTTCATTGCTGCCAGAGAGGCTGCAACGATAACGTCAGGACGGTCTGCAGAAGTCACAAGCAGAGAACCTGGGCGGAAGTGCTCAATCATGTGCGGGATTGAACGCGCACAGAAAGTGATGCTCTTGATACGACGAGTGTTGATGTCGCCTTGGTTGATCACTTCAGCGTTCAAGTGTTTCGCCATGTCGATGGCACGAGTTGCAATCAGATCAACGTTCCAAGGCACGCAACCCAGAACACGGATTGGGCTGGTGTTGAAGATCTGCATCACTTCAACATTGGCTTGTTTTGCGCCATCTGCATCATCGAAGATTTCAGACAGGTCTGGACGAGTACGGCCAGCTTCATCAACCGGTGCATTCAGCTTGTTGATGATGACGCCTGAAATGTTCTTATTCTTAGTGCCGCCGAAGTTAGAACACGCAACTTCAATGCGCTCTTTCAACTGCGTTGGGTTGTCCGTACCAGGTGTCGCAACGAACACAATTTCTGCGCCCAGAGTTTTCGCGATTTCCGCGTTCACTTGGTTAGCAAATGGGTGTTTGCGAGTTGGAACCAGACCTTCAACCAGAGTGACCTCTGCAGTGTTGATTTGGTTGTAACGCTCAACCACTGTTTCCAGCAGAACGTCCATTTTTTCGCTACCGATCAGAGTTTCTGCAGACGACATAGACATTGGCTCACCAATTTTCATGTCGCTGTTACGACCCACGATAGTGGACGTCAGATCTGGTTGGTCACCGCCGCTGCGAGGTTGTGCGATTGGTTTATAGAAAGAAACGCTTACACCTTTGCGCTCCATAGCGCGCAGAAGACCCATGCTCACGCTGGTCAAACCAACGCCGGCACTGATTGGGATAAGCATAATAGTACGGGACATTCGTAAAGTACCTCAACACTATTGATTGCAATCTAAGGGACTTAGATTGAAAGGAACAAAGCCCAACTGCGTATTCAGAATGAATAGGAGTTGAGCCCCTATAAAACACTGGCTAACTTCGCAGTTAGCCAGATGAATATGATTAGATGTTAGTCAGACGTGCAGTGTCTTCAGCAATAACCAGCTCTTCGTTGGTAGAAATTACCATTGCTGGAATACGGCTGTTTGCTGTGGTGATTACACCTTCACCACCGAAGCGTGCTTTCAGGTTTGCGTCGCCGTCTACTTCGATACCGAAGATAGCCAGACGGTTCAGAACCATTTCACGGATTGGTGCAGAGTTTTCACCGATACCACCAGTGAACACGATAGCGTCCAGACGGCCGTCCATGCTCGCAGTGTAACCAGCAACGTATTTTGCCAGACGGTGGCAGAATACATCCATCGCACGAGTCGCTTCTTCTTTAGCGCCGTAGTTGTCTTCAACAAAGCGGCAGTCAGAAGTCACTTCAGTCAGTCCCAGCAGACCAGACTCTTTAGTCAGCATCTTGTTGATGTCGTCAACTGAGTAACCCAGAGTGTCGTGCAGGTGGAAAATGATCGCAGGATCGATGTCACCACAACGAGTACCCATAACCAGACCTTCAAGCGGAGTCAGACCCATAGAAGTGTCTACAGACTGGCCGTTCTTGATGGCACAAACAGAAGCACCGTTGCCCAGGTGGCAGTTGATGATGTTCAGTTCGTTTGCTGGTTTACCCAGACGCTCAGCCGCTTCACGAGCGATGAACAGGTGAGAAGTACCGTGTGCGCCGTAGCGACGGATACCGTGCTCTTTGTACAGTTTGTATGGCAGAGCGTACAGGTACGCTTCTTCTGGCATAGTTTGGTGGAAAGCCGTGTCGAATACCGCAACGTTCTGCAGAGCAGGGAATGCTTTTTGTGCTGCTTTGATACCCACGATGTGTGCTGGGTTGTGCAGAGGTGCAAAGCTTGCTGCGTCTTCGATACCTTTCAGAACGGTTTCGTCGATCAGTGCTGATTGAGTGAACTGCTCACCGCCGTGTACAACACGGTGACCGATGGCTTTCAGTTGCTCTGCCAGTTCTGGCTTAGAAGCAAGAATAGTTTCAACGATGAAAGTCAGAGCTTCATCGTGTGCAGCGCCTTCACCCAATTGTGCTTCGTGCTTACCATCAAGTTTCCACTTGATTCGTGCTTCTGGAAGGTGTAGACATTCAGCAAGGCCTGAAAGGAACTCGTCGCCATTTTGTGCATCGACAATAGCGAACTTCAGTGAAGAACTACCGCAGTTTAAAACTAAAACTAGCTTAGACATGAGTAACTACCTGTAATAATCGGTTAGGATAAAAATTAATCACAAGAATAGACGACCCACCAAAGAGTGCGTACTAATCTTGGTCAATAAAACTTCAATTTCCGTATAGTAAGACGTGACAGTGTCAGTGAAATCGTCGGTGCGTTCCGTGCAGCATTCGCCTCGGAGTTGCCTAAATTGTAAATAACGGCAACAATGAGATTGAGAGTCCGCAAAGGATAGCGATAATGGGCCAATATAACAAAAAAAATTTGAAACAATATTAGCTTTTGTCAAATTTTTACGCCATTTGTTGAATCATTCAACTATTTTTTAGTGAAATGATCGCCAGACAGTGAGGGGAAATGGTATGAGTAATAGAGCCGGAATCGTTCACAGCCTAAAAGATGGTCAGAAGTACATGGATACCTGGCCGATGCGAAAAGAGTTGAACCTTCTGTTCCCGGAGCAGCGCATCATTAAAGCAACCCGCTTTGGTATTAAAGTGATGCCTGCGGTTGCCGCAATCAGTGTGCTGACCCAGATGACATTCCACAATGTGCAGGCGATGCCACAATCCATCATCATCGCCCTGTTTGCAATCAGTTTGCCGCTGCAAGGTATCTGGTGGTTGGGCAACCGCGCCAACACACAATTGCCGCCAGCGCTCGCGAGTTGGTATCGCGAACTGTATCAGAAAATCGTTGAAACCGGATTTGCACTCGAACCCATTAAGTCTCAACCACGTTATAAAGAGCTGGCGATGGTGCTCAACCGAGCGTTCCGTCAGTTGGATAAGGCCGCGCTCGAACGCTGGTTCTAGTTCCTCTGAGAGGTCGTTTTGACTAGTTCAAGACGGCCTTTTCTTCAAGTGAAAAAGTGCAAATAGTGAACTCCTCTTGATTTTGCGCTGTATACCATATTCCCATCTCTCTTTTTGTTACTTTCCTGTTAACTCTTGCTTCCCTTTCCCCAAACTTACTGGTAATAATGTCGTTAGCTGCACACTCTGTGCGCGATAAAAACAAACACAACACAACATCCAAAATAATAATGCTTAAATCAAGGAGTTAAGATGAAAGCAGGCAAAGCTATAGCTACCGCCGTTCTAGCCGGAGCTGCATTACTCTCTTCACACACTGTTCTGGCCAATGTCGCTAAAGTGGCTGTATCGCAAATCGTTGAACATCCTGCTTTGGATGCGGCTCGTCAAGGGCTTCTGGACGGTTTGAAAGCGAAAGGCTATGAAGAAGGCAAAAACCTAGAATTTGACTTCAAAACCGCTCAAGGTAACCCAGCGATTGCCGTACAGATTGCACGTCAATTTGTGGGTGAAAACCCAGATGTATTGGTGGGTATTGCCACACCAACTGCTCAGGCATTAGTCGCTGCGACCAAATCTATTCCCGTCGTTTTCACAGCAGTCACTGATCCTGTCGGCGCCAAATTGGTGAAGAAGATGGAACAGCCGGGCAAAAACGTTACGGGTCTGTCTGACCTTTCTCCGGTTGAACAACACGTTGAGTTGATCAAAGAACTGATGCCAAATGTGAAATCGATTGGTGTCGTTTACAACCCGGGTGAAGCGAACGCGGTTAGCCTGATGGAGCTTCTGAAAGTGGCCGCGAAGAAAAATGGCGTGCAGCTGGTTGAAGCAACAGCGCTGAAAAGTGCGGATGTACAATCTGCGACTCAAGCGATTGCTGCAAAATCTGACATCATCTATGCACTGATTGACAACACAGTTGCGAGTGCTATCGAAGGCATGATTGTGGCCGCAAATCAGGCGAAAACGCCGGTATTTGGTGCCGCAACGTCATACGTTGAACGTGGCGCGGTTGCGAGCTTGGGCTTCGACTACTACCAAATTGGTGTACAGACTGCGGATTACGTCGCGGCGATCCTTGAAGGTGCTGATCCAGGTACTCTGGATGTGAAAGTAGCGAAAGGCTCTGATCTCGTCATCAACAAGACGGCGGCTGACAAGTTAGGCATGACCATTCCTCAGTCCGTTCTGGACCGTGCGACCAGCGTAAAATAATAGATTAATCATGCCGGTATGACTCCATGCCGGCATTGTTAAGCAGAAAGGGAGTTTGTATGTCTGCTTTTGCATTTTTTGGGGCTTTGGAAGTAGGCCTTATTTACGGGTTGGTTGCTCTGGGTGTTTATCTGACATTCCGAGTTCTTGATTTTCCCGATTTGAGTGTGGACGGTAGTTTCCCGATGGGAGCTGCGGTCGCCGCAACCGCTATTGTTTCAGGCATTAACCCTTGGGTAGCAACGGGCATGGCGATTTTAGCCGGCGCTGCGACAGGCTGGGTAACCGCTTTCCTCACCGTTCGATGTGGCATCTTGCATCTTCTCGCATCGATTCTTACTATGATTGCTGCGTTTTCCATCAATATCCGCATTATGGGCCGACCAAACCTGGCGCTTCTCGGGGATGACACCATTCTCACGCCGTTCGAAGCCATGGGCGATTCCATGTACATTCGCCCGCTAGTTGTGGCGGTACTGGTATTGATTTCGGCGCTGTTTGTCGTTCGTCTGTTGAACAGTGATTTCGGTCTGGGTCTTCGTGCCACGGGCGTCAACGCGCGTATGGTTGCAGCGCAAGGAGCCAGCACCGCGTTTTACACTTATTTCTGTCTTGCTTTGTCGAACGGTTTCGTTGGCTTTGCTGGTGCGCTATTTGCACAAACCAACAGTTTTGCTGACGTAACCTCTGGTGTCGGTACGATCGTGGTCGGTCTGGCTGCGGTAATTCTGGGTCAGACACTGATCCCGGGGCGCAAAATTTGGGTTGCGGTCACGGCGGTGATTGTAGGCTCGGTGTTGTACCGTCTTGCGGTGGCTTTTGCACTGAGTACTGGCATGTTTGGTTTGCAGGCATCGGATCTCAACCTGGTAACCGCGGTGCTGGTCGCACTGGCGCTGATCATGCCGAAAATGAAAAGGAATCTGAAATTAAAAAAGGGTAGTGCACCTGCTCAGAAGATAGCGGTATCTAAGCAGGGTAAGTCGTCAGGAGAAGCAGTATGATCCGTTTAGAAGATATTCAAGTTACGTTTAACCCTGGCACTATTCTGGAAAACCGAGCGTTGAGAGGCGTATGCCTGGAGGTGCCTGAGCATCAGTTCCTGACCGTTATCGGTTCGAACGGAGCGGGTAAATCGACACTGTTGGGCGCCGTTACCGGGGAAACGCCAATGGTAGGTGGCAAAGTCCTGATTGATGAAACGGACGTAACTCGCCAGAGAGTGGACCAACGCGCCAGTTTATGTGCGCGCGTTTTCCAGGACCCGTTGGCGGGGACTTGTGGCGCTCTGACCATCGAAGAAAATATGGCGTTGGCCTATATGCGAGGCAAACGCCGCAGCTGGACGCATGCACTCTCTTCCAATCGCCGTAAGCTGTTTCAGGAACGTATCAGTATCCTCGGGCTTGGGTTGGAAGACCGTTTAGGTGACAGCATTGGCCTGCTTTCCGGTGGCCAGCGTCAGGCCGTGAGTCTGGTGATGGCAACGCTATCAGACAGCAAACTGTTATTACTTGATGAACATACAGCGGCACTGGATCCGCGTATGGCGGCTTTCATCATCGACCTGACTAAAAAGATCGTGAAGGAGTTCAACCTGACTGTCATGATGGTCACGCACTCGATGAAAGATGCGTTAGCCTGTGGCGATCGCACCGTTATGCTGCACCAAGGACAAATCGTTCTTGATGTGGCAGGTGAGCAGCGTGCCAATATGCAGGTGCCTGACTTGCTTGAAATGTTCTCTAAAGTGCGTGGCGAAGAGCTGAGCGATGATAGTCTGTTGCTGAGTTAATCAACGCGTACAACATAAAGCGAGCCTCCCGTTTGGTGTTCAATCAACGGGAGGTTTTTTATTTTGTTTTGGTCCATAGCCACTGTGGGTAGCTGCATGTCTGCATCTATCCGCTAGCCAGCATTTGATAACTGTCACTGATGGAAGCGCTGAAGAAGCAATGATTGGTTTATAGTATTGCTGTAATTCTGCTGTATCATATCCACCCATGTGTATATAGTGAGCAGGTCGCTCTCCGCTCAATCTCAGATTACTCAAATGAAGCCAAAGAAGAACTACAGTAAAAAAAACGCAATCTTAGGGCCGTTTCTCGTCGTATTGGTGATGCTTGCCGCCATGATTTACTCCTACATGCAGGTCTTGAACAACGATATTGACGATGAGTATCACAGTGTGGGAGCCATGCTGCAGCGCGCGAGCAAAATCGTGGTGGCTCTCGATTACGGCTTCACCAATTATTTTGAATCGCCGCCAATTCTGTCCTCCGGTTTCAACCAAGGGATCAGTGATGGTCTGTGTCGTATCACCCCGAAAGAGTCGCTGATCATTTCCAATAAGAAAGCGAACTCTTCACCGCCTATCAGTATCAGCTACATGTTGGTCGGGGATGAGTCCTTATGTGATGAACACCATCCCCTGTATCGTTCGATGCTGCGCAAAGTGTCGCTTGCGCCAATCATCTCGTTTTTGCATGACCTCGATGATTACATTATTGGCGTGCACTACATCGATAACCACGGTTATGTCATCTCCGCTCCGGATAGCGTGATCAAAGACATCTCTAAAGAGCAGCTGGTCACCGTCAAGTTACGGGAATTCTGGCAGGAAGCGTCAAGCCACCCCGATGTCATCAGTGTGGTTGGGCCAAGTGCGTTCAGTGAGGTGCTGCACCAGCGCAACAATATGACCCTAACCATGCCCGTCTTTCAGGGTAATGAATTTCAGGGAGTGGTTGTGCTGGACGTCAGTGTCGACAAGCTCATCGGTAGCGACTCACGTTTGCAGGGTAAAATTCAGTTGGTGAGAACGGCAGACCTTCCCGCCGATGGCACGGCGTATCAGCCTTATCGTCTGGAAGCCAACTACGTCAATCTCGATCACTATCTTTACTACGAGTGGAATTGGGCTGCGGAAGCGAAGCAGTTTTTAGCGGAGAAACAGTCAGCGTTGATTGCGCTGCTGCTGGCTTACATGGTGTCAGTGGTGGCTCTGTTCTACTTCAACACCCGCATCGAGAAATCCTACTACGAGAATCTGGCGTCTCGAGATCCTATGACAGGGTTGCTGAATAGACGGGGAATGAAAGAGTTCCTGACATCGCAAAAACATCGTCGTTATCTGTCTATTGCGGTGCTGGACATCGATAATTTCAAGTCTATTAACGATACTCACGGCCATGACGTAGGAGATGACGTGATCTGTTACATGGGCGAACGGATTGAACACAGCATGCGTGATACCGATGCCGTTGCACGTTTTGGCGGCGAGGAATTTGTTGTGTATCTGACCGGCGAAGATGCAGCCCAATTGAAAACCGTCATGCAGCGAATTAAAGATGCCATTACCAAAGATTCCAAGCAGGTTGTGTCGAACGGCTTCACCATTTCAGGCGGAGTAGAAGTCATTGAAAGCGACCCGGACTGGAGTTTCGATGAGCTGTTCAAACTGGCAGACGAGAAGTTGTATGAGGCGAAAACCACAGGGAAAGATAAGCTGGTGTTTTGACACCAGCTGTTAGATTTAAGCAAGCGTGTCGCGGTAACGCTGAAAATGGCTCACGATAGGGTCGACTTCTGTCATAGTGCGGATTTCACGGAACAGATCGGCTGCTTGTGGGTAAGATTGGCGTAGGTAAGAGAACCATTGTTTTACACGATTCGGGTAGTATTTACCTTTGTCACCACGCACTTCATACGCTGAGTATTCCAGCAGCAGATCCACCACCTCATGCCATGGCATTGCGCTGTGGTTGTGTTTGACGATGTTGCCCAAGTTAGGCACGTTCAATGCGCCGCGACACACCATCAAAGAATCCACGCCTGTCGTTTCAATGCACGCCTGACCGTCGGCATAATTCCAGATTTCACCGTTTGCAATAAGAGGAACGGTGGTTTTCTGGCGAATCTGATCAATGTAATCCCATTTAATCTCACTGGCTTTGTAGCCGCCCGCTTTGGTTCGGGCATGAACGGTCAGTTCATCCGCTCCAGCTTGTTGTACGGCGTCGACAATCTCAAAACAGTCATCCGGGTTTTCCCAACCGAGGCGAATCTTAGCGGTGACCGGAATATCAGAAGGAACCGCATCGCGGCACGCTTTGATCACCTGATAAATCAGTTCAGGGTGTTGCAGCAGTGCCGCGCCCCCTTTGCTTTGGTTAACCATTTTAGCCGGGCAGCCGAAGTTCAGATCAACCCCACATGCGCCAAGTTCAGCGGCGCGTACCGCATTTTCCGCCATCCAGTGTGGCTCTTGGCCGAGCAACTGAACTTTCACGGGGACGCCCGCTTTGGTGCGCGAGCCTTGTTTCAGCTCTGGGCAAAGACGGTAAAACACATGGTCCGGAAGCGGCAGATTGATCACACGAACAAACTCGGTGACACAGAAATCGTAATCGTTAATCTGTGTCAGCATTTCACGCATCAGGTGATCCAGCACGCCCTCCATCGGGCCTAAAATGACTCGCATATTCTGTTTTTGTCTTCGCCAAATAAAATTGAGGCGAGATTGTAGTTGGAAGCGGGCGCAATGTCACGAAGGCTTATGGCGTGACGGTCGGACTCTCGGTTGTGACACTGATCTCGCCAGTCAGAGGGGAGTAATAGAGTATCGGCAGATTATCTTCTGCGCTGTAACCGGAGGTGTAGTAGTAATAACATTCGTTACTGCCAGTGTACCAACTCACGATGTCGCTATCGGAAGGCAACACATAGCCCGTATCCATTTGCGAACGAATCGTCAGGTCGGTATTGAGGAGCGCTGGCCAGAGTGCCACGCAATCCTCGCCGCGAATCGAGTTGCCTTCGTTGTACGGGATTTGATTAACGGAAATCGGATAGCCCGTTGTTGAAGGATAGATGTCGCCTTGACCATAACCAACGGCTTGAGAAATAGCGGGTTCACCGTCAACCAGCCATTGGGCATTGTACATAGTCACCGAGGTGCGGAAACTGGCAAAAGCCGCGGCGGCGCGTTTTTCGTGCGCATCTCTCTGAAGGTTAAAGAAGCGAGGCGCCGCCGTAACGGCCAGAATGCCGAGAATAACAATGACGACAATCAACTCGATTAAAGTAAAGCCAAAGTGATGTTTCATAGTGAGTTATGGGTTGTTATTTGAATTATTCTGAAATAATGCTCTTATGAATAAATTTTTAAAAGAAAAATATGTTGCCCCGATGATTTTCCCCGTCAAACTCGCCAAATCGGCAGGCTGGGGTATAATGCTCGGCTAACCAGTCATTATGATAAAAGAGATTTCATGAGTTACCAGCTAGTGAATTTGGCTCAGATTGAGTGCAATGAATCCCCGTTGTTTATTGAAGGTGCCGTGTACGCGGCCAACCTGGCGACTCAGCCGCTGGATCCAGAGATGTGGATCCCGGTGGTATTCGGTGAACAGGCACCCGCGTTGGAAGCGGTCATCGTGGCTCAGATTCATGCCCAATATCACCAGCTCAAACGCAATGAGTATGCTTTGTTGGCTTTGCTTGCCCATCAGGAGATGTCGCGTGAAGAGGCGTTGGCTGATTTCGCTGAAGGCTTTATGAGTGTGTGGCCGCAAGTCGAATCACAATGGCAGTCGGTCAGTCTTTCCGATGGTTCTATGCGTATGCTTCAAGCTCTGCTGACCACGCTGATGCTGGCGATCGACGAAGAGCAGACTCACGCTCAGATGAGAGAAGCCGGTTATGAATCACTGCCGATGCTGGCTAACATGATTGAACAGCTCGATTTGATGGTGCATGAGGTCGCGTTGGCGGCAGACGAAGCGATGTTGGGTAACAAAGCGCAAAGCGTCAACCCGTTCAAGGAGATTGGCCGTAACGACATTTGCCCGTGCGGTAGCGGTAAAAAGTTCAAACAGTGCTGCGGGCAGTAACTTTTCCGGCAAATAATCGAACTTTTCCCACACAGGATTGACACAATAAGGAAGCGAAAAGCCTATAACTTCCTTATCCCCAATTGCTAGGAGCAGTAACAGAATGAAGAAATGGTTCGCACTGTTTTTTTGTAGTTTTTCCGTATTCGCGACGCCAAAAGAGACGCTCAGCGAGCGTTTGGCGCTGGCCGATGGCTTCAGTGCCAAGTTTGAGCAGCAGGTTGTCAGCCCCGACGGTGACGTCGTCATGGAAGGCAATGGTCTGGTCGATATTGCTCGCCCGAGTCTGTTCCGCTGGGAGACACTGGCGCCGGACGAGAATCTGCTGGTGTCGGATGGTAAATCGCTGTGGTATTACAGCCCTTTTATTGAACAGGTGACCATTTACAATCAGGAACAAGCGACCGAGCAAACGCCGTTTGTCCTGCTGACCCGTAATCGCGCCAGTGACTGGGATGCCTACCAGGTTGAAGAGAAAGGCGATGTTTTTACTCTGACGCCAACAGCGGTCGATTCGAATCAGGGTCAGTTCCAAATCACCATCGACAGCAAAGGTGTGGTAAAAGGTTTTAATGTTATTGAGCAGGATGGACAGAAGAGTCTGTTCACGTTTAATGATGTGAAACAACAAAAGCCGCAGGCAAGCCGCTTTAAGTTCGATGTTCCTGACGGTGTGGAAGTCGACGACCAACGTAATTAAATCGGGTTACACATACCCGGTAAGTGAGTACCGTGAGCAACTACAGTTTTGATTTTGCCGGGGACGAAGATTTTCGTCCCCTTGCTGCGCGAATGCGCCCACAAACCGTTGAACAATATATTGGTCAGCAACACGTTCTTGGCCCGGGTAAACCGCTGCGCCGGGCGCTAGAAGCTGGCCACATTCATTCGATGATTCTGTGGGGCCCACCCGGCACTGGTAAAACCACTCTGGCAGAAGTTGCCGCGAACTACGCCAATGCGGAAGTGGAGCGCGTCTCGGCAGTCACTTCAGGCGTGAAAGAGATACGCGCCGCGATAGAGAAAGCACGTGAAAACAAGCTTGCAGGCCGGCGCACCATACTGTTTGTCGATGAGGTCCACCGCTTCAACAAATCGCAGCAGGATGCTTTTCTGCCACACATCGAAGATGGCACGGTGACTTTCATTGGCGCCACTACTGAAAACCCCTCTTTTGAACTCAATAACGCACTGCTGTCCCGTGCGCGCGTGTACAAACTGACGTCACTCAGCCAGACGGAAATTCGTCAGGCGTTGGATCAGGCCATTGAAGACACCGAGCGGGGTTTGGGTAAACAAGCCGCGCAGTTTCATGACAATGTTCTGGATCGCCTGTCCGAGTTGGTCAATGGTGATGCGCGCATGTCGCTCAACTATCTTGAACTGCTGTATGACATGGCAGAAGAGAACGAGCAGGGCGAAAAGCAGATCACGCTCAGCCTGCTGGCGGAAGTCGCGGGCGAAAAAGTGGCGCGTTTTGATAACAAAGGCGACATTTGGTACGACTTAATCTCAGCGGTACACAAGTCGATTCGTGGTTCGAATCCGGATGGTGCACTGTATTGGGCCGCGCGCATGATCTCAGCGGGCTGCGATCCGCTCTATATCGCACGTCGCCTGCTGGCGATTGCTTCTGAAGATGTCGGTAATGCCGACCCGCGCGCCATGCAAGTGGCGATGTCGGCGTGGGACTGTTTCACTCGGGTTGGTCCGGCAGAAGGCAATCGTGCGATTGCCCAGGCCATTGTCTATCTCGCTTGCGCGCCAAAAAGCAATGCGGTCTATACCGCCTGGAAGCAGGCACTGAGTGATGCACAGAATTTGCCCGAGTATGAAGTGCCCGTGCACCTGCGTAATGCACCAACCAGTTTGATGAAAGATCTTGGCTATGGCGCAGAGTATCGTTATGCCCATGATGAACCCGGCGCGTATGCGGCGGGTGAACGCTATCTCCCTCCTGAAATGACAGGAACTCGCTATTATCAGCCGACGAATCGGGGCTTAGAAACCAAGATTGGTGAAAAGTTAGATTATCTGGCGGATTTAGACGCAAAAAGCCCACAAAAGCGCTATGAAAATTAGCGGCTTTTCGTTATCGTTGACGGGTTAAATTTCTATACGCGTGGCTTTGATTAAAAAGGAAGCACACGCGTTTTTTCGCAACTCTTAAAGCATAGGATTAGCAATGCTGGATTCTAAATTACTTCGTACTGAGCTGGATGAAACAGCTGCAAAACTGGCGCGTCGCGGTTTTAAACTCGACGTGGACACAATTCGTACACTTGAAGAACAACGTAAGTCCATTCAAGTAGAAGTTGAAAATTTACAATCCACGCGTAACTCCATCTCCAAGCAAATTGGCCAACTGATGTCGAAAGGCGACAAAGAAGGCGCGGAAGAAGTGAAGAAACAGATCGGTACTCTGGGTGACGATCTGGACGCGAAGAAAGTGGAACTGGATGCGATTCAAAGCCAGCTTGACGCGATCACTCAAAGCGTGCCAAACCTGCCTGACGATTCTGTGCCAGACGGTAAAGACGAAAACGACAACGTTGAAGTGTCTCGTTGGGGTACACCCAAAGAGTACGATTTCGATGTGAAAGATCACGTTGACCTGGGTGAAATGGGCGACGGTCTGGACTTTGCGAGCGCAACCAAAATTACTGGTGCACGTTTTGTGATCATGAAAGGTCAGTTTGCTCGTCTGCACCGTGCAATCGCGCAATTCATGTTGGATCTGCACACAGAGCAACACGGTTACACTGAACTGTACGTGCCTTATCTGGTCAACTCAGACACGCTGTTTGGTACTGGCCAGCTACCAAAATTTGGTAAAGATCTGTTCCATACTGAACCTCTGGCAGAAAAAGCCAGCGATGAAGAACCTCGTCGCTTGTCTCTGATCCCAACTGCTGAAGTGCCGGTAACGAACCTGGTTCGTGACACCATCACTGAAGAAGCGGATTTGCCACTGAAAATGACAGCGCACACACCATGTTTCCGTTCTGAAGCGGGTTCATACGGTCGTGACACGCGTGGTTTGATTCGTATGCACCAGTTTGACAAAGTTGAGCTGGTTCAGATCACTAAGCCTGAAGACTCAATGGCGGCACTGGAAGAACTGACGGGCCACGCTGAGAAAGTTCTGCAACTGCTTGAGCTGCCATACCGCAAAGTGGTTCTGTGTACTGGCGACATGGGCTTTGGCGCATGCAAGACTTACGACTTGGAAGTTTGGGTTCCGGCTCAGAAGACTTACCGTGAAATCTCTTCTTGTTCAAACATGTGGGATTTCCAGGCTCGTCGCATGCAAGCACGCTTCCGTCGTAAAGGCGAGAAAAAACCTGAACTGGTTCACACGCTGAACGGCTCTGGTCTGGCGGTTGGTCGTACCATGGTTGCGATTCTGGAAAACTACCAGCAAGCTGACGGTCGCATCGCAATCCCAGCGGTACTGCAAAAGTACATGGGCGGCGTGACTCATATCGGCTAAGCCAATCTGAGTGAACAGGTACAAAAAAACGGAGTGTGTGAACACTCCGTTTTTTTATGTGCTGAACACAGCAAGGCAACATTACTTTCAGCCGCGTTGCCCAATCAATGGTCGGGAGGCGGGGCTGAGAGCGCTTGTTAGCTCTCTGCTTTCACTGTGGCTTGTCGCGGCTGGTGTTTGAGGAACACGGCAACGATGGCAGCAATCGCCAGTGCAAAACAGTAGTAGGAGTTTGCGACGATTTCCAGCGGTGACAGCTTAAACACAGAGCCAAGCAGCAGCACCTGAGCGCCATAAGGCAGAATGCCTTGTACCACGCACGAGAAGATATCCAACAAACTGGCAGAGCGGCGGGGTGAGACATCGTTCTCCTCAGCTAACTGACGAGCCACGCTGCCTGAGACAATAATCGCGACGGTATTGTTCGCGGTGCAGCCGTTCACCAGCGAAACCAGTCCGGCAATACCCAGTTCACTCGCACGGCTGTTCGCGTGTTTTGAGTGGCGTGAGCCAAAGGTATTGATCAAACGGCTGACCAGATTAGTCAGAAAAGCCAGTCCACCTTGACGACGCATCAGTTCGCTCAATCCACCGATCAGCATAGACAGCAGGAAGATCTCCTGCATGTTGCCAAATCCGGCGTAGACATCCTGAGCCAGATTGGTGAGCGCGTAGCCATCGACCGACGCCAGACCCACACTGCCCGCAAGCAAAATACCGATAGTCAGGACCACAAAGACGTTCATCCCAGAGACAGCTAGCACCAGAATCGTGATGTACGGCAGCACTTTCAGCCACTCAATCGGGCCGGCTTGCGGCACTTGTGTCGCGGTGCTGTGGTAAGCGAACACGACCAACGCAATCAGCGCGGCTGGCAATGCGATGCGAACGTTCTCTTTGAACTTGTCTTTCATTTCGCAGCCTTGCGAGCGCGTTGCCGCAATCGTGGTGTCCGAGATGATCGACAGGTTGTCACCAAACATCGCGCCGCTCAGGACGACGCCGGCAGTCATTGGTAAGCTCATTCCGGCCGATTGTGCAATGCCAAGCGCAACCGGTGCCACCGCAGCGATGGTCCCCATCGAGGTACCCATTGAGGTGGCGATGAAAGCGGAGATCAGAAACAAACCAGGCAGAATCATGTTGGTTGGAATGGCTGACAAACCGAGGTTGACGGTCGCATCCACACCACCAGAAGCCTTAGCGACAGCGGCAAAGGCACCCGCCAGCAAATAGATCATGCACATCGCGATGATGTCTTGATGGCCGACGCCATGCATAAAGTGCTCGATAGAGCGGCTGAGTTTATCTTTGCTCAACAGAAAAGCGATGATGATAGCGGGCAGAATCGCAATCGGTGCAGGTAATTGATAAAAGGCAAACTCAACGCCTTGCAAAGACAAGTAAGTACCTACACCAATAAACAGTGCAAGAAAGATAATCAGTGGGATCAGCGCGACCGCAGACGGTGCAACTGTTTTCGTAGTGTGCTGGGAACCGGACATGTAAACGACAAACTTAAAAATAGAAAGGCGTGAAGACTAATCGCCTCGCTGATGAATGTCAACGTCTAGACGTCTAAATGGCTGGTCAAGGTTTGTCCGTTGTTGTCAAACCTGTGGTTAGTTGGTTGCTCGAATTGGTGTTGAATTTCAGGGCAGTCTGCACTTCACTGGTGCAACGAAAACAGACGTATATTGCTAACTTATTGAAAGATAAAAGCGCAAAAGTTGGTATAAGGTTTGCTCTGTCTATATCGATTAAAGATATTTGTTAATACCTAGGCAAAGGCGCCTTACTTCTCGGAAGTAAGGCGCTTTTTATTTGCCTTGAGCACAAGGAAGTGATGATGACTCAAGCCAATATTCTCACAACGTGTCCATACTGTGGCGTCGGGTGTGGCGTGTCAGCCAACCGCGAGACGATCGTTGGGGACAAAACACACCCGGCGAATCAGGGCGCGCTGTGTGTCAAAGGTTCTGCATTAGCTGAAAGCCTCAATATGCCCAGTCGTTTGCTGTATCCCAAACTCAGAGGCCAAGAAATCCAGTGGGATGCGGCAATTGACGATATTGCCACTCGCATTCATCAGGCAAATGAGCAGCACGGACCGGATTCGGTGGCGATGTATGTCTCAGGTCAGCTCCTGACTGAAGATTACTACGTCGCCAACAAGCTGATGAAAGGCTACGTTGGCAGCGCCAACATCGATACCAACTCCCGTCTGTGCATGTCGTCGGCGGTGGCCGCGCATGTTCGCGCTTTTGGCGAAGATGTGGTTCCCGTTAATTACGATGACATCGATCAAACGGACCTACTGGTGCTGGTGGGGGCCAACAGTGCCTGGACGCATCCGGTGCTGTTTCGTCGTATTCAGCAGGCCCGTGAACAAAACCCCAGACTCAAGCTGGTGGTGATTGACCCGCGGCGCACCGTTACCGCTGAGCAGGCCGATTTGCATCTGGCGATCGCAAATGATGGTGATGTCTTGCTGTATAACGGCCTGCTGCGCTTTATGAAAGACAGCGGCACGCTTAATCAGACGTATATTGACGAGCACACGCAGGGTTTTGAGGCGTTATTGACGGAAATTTCCGATGAGCGTTATCAGCTCAGTCACGTCAGCCGAGCGCTGGATGTTGACGATGAGGCGCTGCGCACTTTTTACCGCTGGTTTGCTTCCAGCCCGACGGCGTTGACGCTGTTTTGCCAGGGTGTGAACCAGTCCGTATCGGGGGTGGATAAAGGCAACGCTATCATCAATGCACATCTGGCGAGCGGTAAAATCGGTCGCGAAGGCTGCGGGCCATTCTCGCTCACTGGTCAGCCCAATGCGATGGGCGGACGCGAAGTCGGCGGGCTGGCGAATCAACTCGCTGTGCACCGCGGTTTTGATGACATCGCCTGCCAGCAAGTACAGACGTTCTGGCAATCGCCAACCATCGCGGATAAACCGGGCTTGAAAGCGCTGGATCTGTTTGATGCCGTCGAAGCTGGGCACATTAAGGTGCTGTGGATCATGGCCACCAACCCGGTTGTCTCGTTGCCAGACAGCGACCGTATCCGTAGAGCTTTGAAACACTGCGACTTTGTGATTGTGTCGGATATTACCGCCAGCAGCGATGTCGCTGAGTATGCGGATTTGTTGCTGCCTGCGGCGGGTTGGGGTGAAAAACAGGGCATGGTCACCAACTCCGAGCGCCGTTTGTCGCGTCAGCGCGCCTTTCTTGCCGCGCCCGGAGAAGCCAAACCGGATTGGTGGGCGGTGAGCCAAGTCGGGAGTGCGTTATGTTCACGCCTGAACATCGCTGACGGGTTTGCGTTTCAAAGCGTAGCGGATGTGTTTCGCGAATACGCGGGGTTGACGGGCATCAACCGGGGTACGCCCTATCTGCTCGATCTGTCGATGTTTGCAACGATGAGTGACGATGAGTATGAGCGCTGGACGCCGGTGCAATGGCCGTTGACACGCAGTGCGCCATATCGCGACGGCCAGTTTTCAACGCCATCCGGACGTGCCAATTTTATCGCCGTTGAGCCCCATGAGGTGCCAAACGGTGAGTGGTGGCTCAATACCGGACGCCAGCGCGATCAATGGCACACCATGACCCGCACCGGACACATTGCCAAACTGGCAGCGGCAGAAGTCGAACCGACGCTCTACGTCAACAAACTTGCGGGCCAGTCGATTGGCCTCAAGGAAGGGGAAATCGCCGCGCTGCGCAGTGACAGCCAAACTCAGTGCGTGTTCGCGCGCGTGGCGTTTGATGAGGGGCTGAAAGGAAAGCAGCTATTTATGTCCATGCACTGGGCCGGGCGTTACAGCGCGCACTCTCAGGTGAATCGTGCCGTGCTGCGCGCGGCCGACCCCATCTCCGGTCAGCCTGCGTTTAAGTCGGCTCACGTGCATCTTGCGCCCGTCACCATGCAAAGTTACGGCCTGTATGTCGGCGCGTCCCGCACGCTACCAGAATGTGATTATGTCAGCTATCAGCAGGAAGAACGCCTTGGTGTGACGCGTTTTGCCTCACTAACGGAGCTGGGCAAAGGTCAGTTTGAATTGCTCAGCGGCGAGCAGGTGCTGCGTTGGGATCTGCCGCAAGGCTGGATGATGGTCATCGGGCGCGCAAAAGCTGATACACCTGCGATGGAAGTGACTGGCATCCTGATGGTCTCCACCCAACCCGTCGAGCAGGAGTACACCGCGATGGTGGCGCTGATTGGTAAGCCATTGCAGCTGGGTTCTGTGCTCGCACTTGCCGGGGAAACCGTAACCAGCCAGTTGGTGTGCAGCTGCTTTCGCGTCACGGACAAACAGATTCAACACGCGATGGCGCAGGATGGCTGCGTGACGCTCAACCAGTTACAGAGCAAATTGAAGTGCGGCACGAACTGCGGTTCCTGCCTGCCGGAAGTCAACAAATTGCTGGCCAGCCGTTCTGTGCTGGTGATGGCGAAACCTTAATCTCAGGAGTCGAGCCATGAAAACCGATTCAACCCCACGATTTGCGCGCAGTCCCCGCTCTGACGCGACCTCCTTTACGGTGCATGACCGCTTCTATCAGCACAGCCCAAGCGCGCCGAAGATCAGCCAACCTGCTGGTCAAAAAGGCTTTGTGTTTCTGGTCGGCGCGGGGCCGAGCGATCCGGACTTACTCACCGTCAAAGCCGTGAAAGTCCTGCAACACGCTGATGTGGTGGTCTATGACCGCTTAGTCGGCCGCGAT
>ERZ1673961.177-NODE-177-length-32375-cov-67.669864_pt1 | contig 32375 bp, 32 predicted proteins | sample MGYA00580189_ERZ1673961 | MGnify/ENA primary metagenome ERZ1673961 (study PRJEB41334, sample SAMN05608105) | rock metagenome | biome: terrestrial subsurface; feature: shale formation; material: shale | place: USA: Pennsylvania ... | reverse complement strand
ACTTCAAGTAATTAGCATAATATACAACACCACCCACATCTGTATCTTCGTAATAAACTCTCAATTTCACTCTATATTCCCCTATTTATCGGCTTTTGAGCCACTATCAAAAATATTCGCTCCAAAATTCGCTCCAATTTTGGATATTTTTTCAAGTCTTTCGTCTTCGCCTTTTTTAATAAACTTAGTGTAATACATCAAAGTTGTTTGAGTATCTTTATGCCCCAATGTTCTACTTACCCAAGTTATATCTTCACCAGCTGCTATAAGCTGTGAAGCAAATGTATGCCTAAGATTATACAGTTTTCTAACTTGGATCTTATTTGCTTTTAAAACCTTTTTTAGCCTTAAATTGATGATGTCATGGGAATAAAATGGCTTTTTTTGAGAGCTTATAAAAATGAACTCATAATTACTTGTTATTTTATACTGTTCTTTTAAAGCCAACTCAGACAGTGGAAGCATATCGATTTTTCTTTTACTAGATTGTGTTTTAACAGGACCTATTTCACCATTTACAATTGTTTTATAAATATTAATTTGCTTTTTATTAAAGTCAATATCATTCCAACTTAAAGCTATTATTTCCCCTGGCCTCATACCACTTGCATACATGAACATGATAAAGTTTTTTAGATAACCATCTGTCTTTTCTAAAAGTGTTTTTATCTCAGCTTCTGAAAACGGAAAAATATCATCTTCTTCATCATCGTGCATTGTGACTTTTTCAATCGTCTTAGGTGATTCAACCTTTCGTATAGGATTTGACTCAACAACCTCATTTTTAACTGCGTAGTCAAATATACTAAGAAAAATTGAGCGATACTTTTGTACTGTCAAATGTTTAAAGTTTTTAAGCAGTTTATTTTGCCATTTTTCAATATCTATTGGCTTCACTAGATGTAATAGCTTATCTCCAAAATATGGCTTTACATGATTATTATAGTGCCCTAAATTTCGTTTATACACATGAGGGCGAACTTTATCTTTATGTACGATAAAGAACTCCTCTGCCCACTCCTGTACACACAAGTCTTCTTTTTGTACAGAAATCTCAACTTTTCCTGTCAAATACTCCACAATAGATGGGATAATCTCTCTTTTTACAATAATCAAGTTTGAAGCTGTAGCCTCTAAGCCTGTAGTTTTTTTCTTCGGAGGCTCTCCTTTTACTGGATAAAATGAGATCTGCCATTTATTGTACTTTTCAAAAATCGTAAATGTAAAATCTAGGTAATGTACCTTTTCTCTTTTGTTTGATTTAGCCAACTTTCAATCCTTTTACAATATTCATAACTGATGGATGATATATCTTTTGTTTCTCGCTCTTTGGCTCTTTATTGCTAGTTTGTTTATTTTGTCTGTTCTTTTTATGTTCATAGAGACCTTGAGGTATGTATTCCACTCTGCCTTTTTCATTGATAAAATACTCTACGCCCTCTTGAAACTTACCGCTCTCTTTCCAATTATCAAGTGTTTTTTCGCACACTCCAAAAAAGTTAGCAACACCTTTTTTTGTTTTGAAATCAGGAATTAGCAAGACCAATAATTCTTCATGAGACTCAAGCTTTTGTAAAATAAGTTTTAAAACATTTTCTGAATTTTCCGACATATGTTCCTCCTAAACTATCTTTCTATCTATATTCATATTTGATAACTTATCCGAAGTATCAAGAGACTTATCTGACAAGAACTCATTTCCCTTAATACCCCTAAAAACAGACTTATCTGAACTAAAAGGACTTATCTGACTAATCCGAGTATCACTTTCCATGAGTTCATAAATATCTTTGAAATTTTTCTCTGGAATCTTTGTAGTTTTCCAGTATTTGTTTTTTCCAGTTTGAACTATCGCATTGACTTTATCCTTGTTTGTAAAGCCTAGTTCTTGCATATGCTTCATTATCTGGCTGTAAATAGGTTTTTGGTGTGATGTTTTGATAAAGTCTATTATTTCATCTCTGATGGTTTCATCCAATTGTGTTTCTTTCGCCCACTCCACTTCAACTTGAGATAAAGAGTGATTTTCTTCCTTATAAACAAAAGCTATCTCTTCAATATCTCCAATTCTATTTTTAAACGGTGTGAAAATAAAAGTTTTTTTGTAGTCGTTATAGCTCAATAAAAAAGCATTAGAGCTATCTTCTTCCCAAGCTGAACTGCCAGCATAGGTTAGCTCTCCTAAGTCTTTATTTGGCTTATTTGTGTGATGCAGTAGTATCACTGTAGCACCAAGATCTCGTAGTACTCTAAAAAAATCCATTAAGGGAGAAACATCTTTATTCTTATCCCTATCTGCTCCAGCTTTTAGAAAGTTTTTAGCACTATCAAAAACAATCAAGATGTTTTGTAGGTTTCTTGTTTTTAGTTTTGTAATAACATTCCAAATATCCTCTTTTTTTACAACTCGTCCATTTTTCTTTTTAATTGGACTGTGATACTGAAATCTTTCTCCCCATCTTTGCTCTATCTTGTCAATGCCTCTTTTTTTGAGTGTTGTCGGAGAATTATCTAAGTCAAAATAAAAAACATAGCTAATATTGTTCTGCAAAGACATATTTGATAAGGCCATTGTGGTCAAGCTTTTACCACTACTTGGTTTTGCAGCGATTAGTGTTATTTCCGCTTTAACAATCAAGTTTTCGTAAAGATATACCAGTGTTTTGTCTTCAAGATCAATCGCCTCTACTCTTGTGATGTTGATTGAGTTTAGAAAATCTTGATCAATGTCTCCTAGCTGCTGCACCTTATGTTTAGAAAGTTCACTTTCTAGTTTAATTATTTCACTTCTAATTACATTTTCTGCATCCTGAGTGATATATTCATCGAGCAATAAACCTCTTAAATCATCCATCTCTTTTTTAAGTGCTTTTATAGAAGCTAAATCTTGCTTTATTTTATCAACACTCAAATCCATCTTTTTCCTCCATGTTCATCTCCTCGTAATATCTTGTTACTATCGTGTTATTTAGATCAATATGATTTTTGTATCTTGGATCAAATAGGTTTTTAAGTTCTGAAATATACCTATCCATAAGCCACTTAGTGGCTTCTTCCGTAGAACAAATCCTTGAAGCTAATCCTCCACATCCAAGTAAAGCTCTAAAAAGCCATTTATTCAGTTTTAACCTCATATTGTTTTCCACTAAAGATGCAAAATCATCTACTCTGTGTGCTAACCATTGCCATTGATTGTCAATTATTAAAATCTCTTTTGCATACTCTCTTGCAGCACCACCACTACCCCAAAAAGGATTTTCAATCTTTGATGCAACATCTTCTACAAAAGCAATTGGATCTGGCCACCTCTTTGCAAAAAGCAAAGGATAAAGTTCTTTTGAAATCATAATCTCCTCCATAAGCACAATAATGTTTCTTGTAACAAAATATTACATTAGTAAATATAAAATTTCACTTAATTAAATGTTGTTAAAATCAATATAATACATACTTTAAATGTAAATAGGCACATTTTAATGTATATTTATAGTTATTTATGTATAATATTTTTCGTCTTATATCATTAAAGAGGATTAGTTATGATTGGAGAAAGAATTAAAATCATAAGAGAAGCTCACAAGTTATCTCAAAAAGATTTTGCAAGTAAAGTAAATATATCTCTTAGAACATTACAAACATATGAGCAAGGAAAAGTAGAAGCAGTACCTTTTCCAGTACTAAAAGATATTGCTGAAAATTTTCATATTAATTTAGATTGGATGTTTTTCGGTGATGGATTGATGTACAAAATGATAAATGAGCAACTACAAGTATCCCCTTATTTTACAGAAGCACTATCTATTGCAGAAAATGAGCAAGAGATTGAAAATTGTTTAAAGCAATTTACAAAAGGAAAAATCATTGCTAAGATGTTCCCAGAAAGTGAAAATTTTATTGGTCAAATGATAAGTATAATTTTCCCAAAAACAGAAAGGTTAATCCTCTTTTTATACAGAGTATTAAAATATATTGAGCAAGACAGTTTAGAAATAAAAAACGAGCAATATAAAGAGTTTTTGATATCCAAAATTGAGAACTTTGATCTGCTTGGTATTCAAAATATTGGTCACGCTTTTACAAAATGGGATAAAAACAAACTAATTTCACTTGCTGAAAGCTTGACGAAAAATGAATGCAAAATCATCCTTGATGATATTGCCAAGTCTATTGACATATTAAAAAGTAATCTTGATTTTCTAAATAAAATTACCTACTAAATTTTAAAGGGCTATTTCAGCCCTTTTCTCTTACAGTATCTATAAAAACCTACATAGCTCACCTGAACATCACTTGGCATTTTTGAACTTAAAATTTTCCAAATACTTCTTAAACTTGCACCAGTTTTTACAAACTCTTCGATCTCCGATCTGTATAGATCTAATACGCTTACTTTACTTGTCATTGAATTTCTCCTTTTATATCTCTTTCATTTATATTCATAATTGAACGATTTTTGGAGAAAAATTCTAATTTGATACAGTAATATTTATTCTACATATAGCCTATAATATACAAGCTCAGTTAAAACAATGATTGTTGTATATATGCTTGAAGAGAAGTAAAATTTTTATATACAAGTTTATGTACATTAAGAATAGACATATCCCAATGTTTACTTAAATAAGCATACGCAGTCTCATTTTTATACGGTAATACATTTTTAATAAAAGGAGCATCTGTTTCTACTAAAATTCTATTTCTTGGTAATTTTGAAATAATATTTTGACCTTTTTTACTTTTACACATAAATTCATTTATAGAAAAATAATAACCACAATCCAAAATCTTATTCAATGTTCCAATCTTTCCACTATACCAATGAAAAATAGCTTTTTGTACATTGTATTTTACCAGTATATCTAGTACTTCATCTTCAGCACTAGCACTATGAATATTTAAAATACTCTCATTAGTGTTTATATTTTGTAAAACAAATTCAAAAAGCTCTATTTGTTCTTCTTTTGATTTAACAGCTCTTTTTGAAAAATCTAATCCTATTTCACCGATAAATTTTGTATTCTTAACATGTTTTAAAAATATATTTTTTTCTTTCTCCAAGTTGTAATTACTTTCTAAACAATGAAATCCTAATGATGGATAAATATATTTTAATGATTTTACATACTTAAAGGTTTCATCAAATTGAGACGGTAATGTTGTTACATAAATTGTATGCACTTTTCTTTTTTCACATTCAAGTGCAATGTCTCCTGCATTTTTGAAAAAATTTATGTGGCAATGAGTATCAACTAAATTTTCTATCATATTAATAATCTTTTTATCTCATCAGATGCATTATTATCAATATATTTTCTAAGTTCGGAATAACCCCTATCTAACATTCTTGCTGTTTCTCCCATCTTGTCTATATTTGCAATTAAAGCTATTTCTCGCTCATATTTACTAAGTTCATATTTCTTATTTAAAAAATTAATTAATGCTAATACATCTGTAGGCACTTTACTTATTGGTTTAGTAGTTTTATCTAATTTAAGTTCATGAATATCTAAATCTACACCATATGTTTCTACAGTTTCTAATTCTCCATAATGATATATAGATGATCTTCGGATCAAACAAGGGATACAATAACCACAATTACGAATACCTGTTCGTCTAGTCCATGGTTCTTTTCTTTTTGAATGAGAACAAGAAATTGTTCTATTAATCAAACTATTCAATAAAACTTTGTTTTGACATTCTGAAAGCATTTCACCTTTTGTCTTAAGTTGATATGGATTTACAATTTCGACATCAATATCAATACTAACCAAAAAGTCTTGTAACTTTTTTATAAAATACGGATGTGTTGTTCTTGTACTATTTGAAGAAGTTCTTGATTCATTTAATGGAATATTAATACTGATTAACCCATTTTCAGGTAAATATACTCGGTTTACATTAAAATTTAAAGCATGAAAAAGTGCAAATCCAAGAAATAGTAAAGATCTCGCTCGTAAATTACCATCATGAGCTTCATAAAGTGCTTCACCATCATACACATGAAACTGTGAAAGATGAATATTTTTAGAAGTATTACTTTTAAAAATATCAAAGATATCTTTCTGGTCATTTAAATTAGCACCAGCACCATCAAAATGTGACACAAAAAGGATATTGTCTTTTTCCTGTATTAAATCAATTGCACCAACTAAGGAATCAAGACCACCAGAGAGTAAACAAATATTCTCTATTTGAATAGTATCCTCCAAATCTAATTCATCATTTAAAAAATATTTTTCACTTAGTTCATAAAACTCTATATCCCATTCATCACCAGTTAAAAAATTAAGTGCTTCAACCATTATGTGTTTATTATTATTCCATAACAATGGTTCAGAAACAGGTACTCTAATTCTAATTTCTCTCTGCCAATTATCAACAGCAAGAATATCTCTTGGTAATAAATTATCAACTAAATGTACACATATTGCAAAAAATAAAAAATCTAAACTTTTTTCACTCGGAACAAATTTTAAAGTCTTAAATATTTGCACCATATTAATACTTACATCACTACTTTTATTTATGTCAATATTTTTAATTGACATATTTAATAAACCATTATTGTTCCTACTACCATCTTTGATGGCTATTTCTAAATTAATCATCATAATCCTCCAAAAATGCAAGAATATTTTGTAGTTGTTCTTGTATAAATGCTTCACCAGCACTAGTTGAAAAATCTATATCTTTTATTTTTTTATCACATTGGTAAGTTCTGAGCTTTATGTGAATATAGCTTTCTACATCTTCTAAAATCCTTCGTGCTTTCTCATTACCATAGTGACCAATATCATATTCATCAAAGTTTCGTTCAAATCTTTTAAAAATATATCTTTCATAAAATTGACATAATATATCCTCTGTTTCTAAAGATGATAAAATTTTTGTTTCTAAATCTTCAATATTATCAACTTCAATAAATAATTCATCAACTACTTCGGCCATAGCTTTATTTGCTGCATTGGCATCATCACTGTTTGATGTAGTTGAAAATATATGTATAAGTTCTTTATGAAGCTCTTCAATAGTTAAATCATTAAAATTTACTTTTAATGTATTTAAACTAGTTTGAATTCCACTGACTCCAATAGAACCTAAAAAACTACCAAGATTCACTGCTGTAGCACGACCTATTTTAGAACTATAAATTGTCGTTGAACCATCTCTTCTGGATTTTGATGAAGATGCGAAATTGTTAGCACCTCCAATTGCAGTGATAAAATCACTGACTACTTTGGCTGTAAGTTTTTGTTTTTTCTCTTGATTGGGTATATCAATATTATTGACTAATGTTGTGAGATCGCCTTTTAATGACGACCAATCTCCATTTGAAGGTGGCATTGTTCCTTTTGATGTTCCCATATTTTACTCCTTAGCTTTCATTGCAGTCTTTTGTAATAAGCAAGATTCTTTTTGAGAAAACTCATCTATTAACTCATCACAACCAGAAGTTAGTATTTTGTGTTTAGATTTCATAAATTTCAAAATATCAATAGGTTTTCTCTCATTTTTAATCAAAGCAAAACTCATTTTTTTGAAAGAATCTAATGCAAAAACAGCATACTTTTCATTATCAATTTTTTCTAAATAATCAAACAGTGTGTCTAATAAATTGCGTGTTTTAGAAGGATTATTTAGTAATTCATTACTTAATAATTCAAATACTTCATCCTTGACTAATTCATCAAGCTTCTTTAATTCAATAAAACCTACTGAACGCTGATGTTTGTCAGTAGATGAAATTTGAGAATATAGTTTTTGAATTATTGGACTAACCATATGAATGTTTGACATTGTTGATTCAGTCTTATCCCTTACTAGCCAAAAATAATTTCGTAGATCGACATTGCCAATTTTAGGTTCAATTCTAATCCAATTCTGAATTTGAGGAGTTTGCCAATCTTTAAAACCTTCTCCTAATTTATTTTCTTCACCATCTATAAAAACAGATTCAAGCATGCCAAGTTCAAGTACAATACCGCTTTCCCCTGATTGTAATTCGTTGAGTTTTTTAAATAGAGTTGGATTTAGGTATTCTAATAACATTAATTTGATGAGTATAAGAATATCAATTTCTAAGCTAGCAACTTGAGCTAATTTTCTTCTTAAAATGAATGTATTTAAAAATCTTTTTGTTTGCCTTGGATTACCTTTTAAAACATTAGTAATCATTTGACTCATAAAATGTGAAATATTTAATAAATTACTGAGTTCTGTTTTATCATCTAATGAAATAATCTCTTTAATGTTTCCAAAAGAAAAAGGACTGTAAAAATCACCTTTTCTAAATTCCAAATACTCGTCATAAATCTTTTGAAATTCTTCACTATCAAGCAGATTCAAACTAAACAATAAATTATTGTAAGTTTCAATTTCTGATGCCGATAATTTTGGTATTCTGTATGGAATTTGAATAAGTTTTTCAATATAATCCGTCACTATTTGTTGCGTATTTTGTAAATATTCTGAATCATTATTAAAAGTGTGCAACTTTAGATGCATTGAGATAGAATGTTTTAAAATTCTTTCATCTGCTCCTATCACAAAAGCTGTATTATCAACAGATAAAAATAATTTAATTGCTTCTAATGTATCTATGACTCTTTCAGGTAAACATCTATCTAGATCATCAATAAAAATCACTACGCTATCATAAGCAGTTAGTTCTATAAGTTTTGCAAAATCATCTTTAAAGCTCTTTATTGTTGTTTTAGAAGTGTTTTCTTGTTCATCTTTTATATATTTATCAAGAGTTGAAATATCTGTATTTTTTATTGTTTCTACTTTATCTTTGTTTAGCATACTAAACCCAGCTTCAATTGCAGTTCCAATGCCACCAGTTGCTATTATATCAATAACATTTTTGCCATATTTCTTTACCCCATCAGAAGTAAGCTTTAAAAAATCAATTCTTGACAATAATTGTAAAACTTTACTTTTTGCTTCTTCTGAAAGTGTTTTTCCTTTTGATAATTCTAAAATGATATTTTCAAGTAATGATACTTTTGCATCTTCATAACCTTCAAATAACCAACTATTAAAATATATGGTTAGAATTTTTTCATCACTTTTTAATTTTTGCTCAAGCATTCTCATAATACTTGATTTTCCACTTCCCCAATCTCCAAATACTCCAATAGTTAAAGGTAATAGATGGGGATTTGTAACATATTCTTTAATTAAGTTTGCATGCATTTCATAATTTAAAAAATCTTCAGTAGTTTCATTGTCTGCCCACATTCATACCCCTTATTTCGATTGAGAATATTATCCCAGCGTAAAATTAAGTAATTTTACAAACTTTTTTAAAAGTGCTTCAAAAATATTACAAATTGCCATATTATTTTTCATCTTTTAAACCTTTGAGATAATCAACTAACTCATCCATCTGTGTTGTCGGATTATCAATGCCATTTCTTTTAGCGCTTTCATTTGCTCTTTTTGCATTTGCTACTGCCATCTCAAGCCCAGACTTTATAATAGGTAACATAATCGCCCTATCGCCTTTTTCATAATCTTCAATGAATACTTTCAAATTATTCTTGATTAGATCCATACAAGGGCTATCTCCGCTTGTTCCAAACAGTTTTGTCGTATAGTCAAAATGCAACAATATCCAAAACTCAAAACATGGATTTGATACTATGGCATGAAGCTTTGTATCTTTATTTCTGTATCCATTTATTTGTGCTATAGCTGTATCAAAATCAGCATGTCTATCCCTGTCTATCACACAAAACACATGGTCATAAGGATCTTTAGGACTCATCTTTATCAACTCTTTTGCATACTTCACTACACTTGTAGGGCTTGAGTCGCTATTTGGATCTATTTTAATATTTGCTTGAGATAGCTTTAAATGATCTCTCAATGCCATCAAGTAATGAGGTTCTGTTTTTTCTCCCTCACATACTATAAGTACTTTGTCGTAAGGCTCTCTACTCTCTTTAGCTCTTTGAAGCTGTGTTACCTTTCTAGCTTTACGCTTATGAAATAGATCATCCGTACCCATGAGTTATTTCCCCATAGCCATACTTATATCTTGAAAAAATGGTAACGCTCCATATCTTCCAGATAAGTATCCTTTTTCAAGGTCTTCAACCCCTTTTCTAGGACTAAAATCAGTTAGTGGATACAACTTAGTAGCTCTATTTTGTTTTTCACAAAACCAAATCTGATCTCTTCTAAAAGTATCTTGATTTAACACTGATGTCTCATGGGTTGTAAAAATCAACTGTGCATCAGATTTATTCATATCTTTGTTATGGAACATCTCAATCAAAAACTTCACCATTAATGGATGAAAGTTATCATGAAGCTCATCAATAAGAAGTACATTTCCATTTTCCAAAGAATCAATCCATGGTCCGATGAAAGAAAAAAGTTTTCTAGTTCCATCTGACTCATCATCAAAATCAAGAGCAACTTTTTTCCCATAATTATCTAAATGATAAAATTTAGCTTCCTTGATAACCTCTTTACCCTTCATTTCTTTGATAATATCTTCTCTGATCTCCGCAGGCATATCTTCTGGAAGCTTTGATGCATCAAAATCCTCTTTTTCCACTTCGATATCTTCAATGTCCATATCTGCTGTTTTTAAAAACTTTAAAATTTCTTTTTTATAACTATCATCTGCACACATTCTCATAGTAAAAAGTGGGTTCCAACCAGAAACACCAGTAATTTTAAGTTTGTCTGCAAACCAATCAAATACAGGTTTTAGTTGCTCACTGTTTAAACTAACCGCAGTAGAAAGGAATAATGCATTACTTCTTGTTGAGTCTTTCCATACTTGCTTTTGACCTGTTAACTTATCTCCAAATTGCCATTTATACTCTTTTGTTTCTTCATCGTAAGCTCTAGCAAACCAGTTTTGAGGTCTTGTTTTAGGATATACGATAAGCCACTCTTCTGTAATTCTGACACTTGTAGTAGCAAATCCATATTGATACCTAATACCCTCATAAATAAAATTAATTTCAAACTCTGTTGGCTCATTAACTTCATTGTCAAATAAAAATGGTTTTACAGGAATTCTATCCCCTCTTTGGTACTTTGAAGCACTCTCCAGTACAATATCTTGCATCGCATCAAGTGCTTTTAAAATATTTGACTTACCAGCAGCATTTGCTCCATAGATAGCTGCTGTTTTTACCAAAGACAAATTTTTTGAAGTTGTAGGCAAAAAAGTATGTGTATCAACAAACTCTTTTTGTGAAGAAGCTACCATGCTTAAAAGCTGTTCTTCTTTGATTGAGCGGAAATTTTTTACCTTAAAATCAACTAACATAAGTATCCTTTCTTGTTTTAATGCTTAATTTTATCAAATTTATGCAAAAAAGTCAATTAAAACACACTTGGTACCTTTTTTAATCAACTCTGAGCACTAATATTCAATGCTCTCTCCAAGTTCTCTACCAAACCAACTCTAAATGCCTCATCTCCTGCGAAAAGTTTATAAAGTTCCAGTTCTTTTCTTCTCTCTTTGTTCATAACTTCACTTATCATCTTCTCAAGAGCCAGCTTTCTTGTAAACTCGTCGTAGTTTTTCTCATATTTTGACTCATAATCATTATGTGTTTTGACTTTGTCCATAATATGAATGAATTTTGCCTTTTGCTCTTCTGGAGTAGCTTCCCATCCATGGAACCATTTTTCATTGAAGTATTTTATGATCTCATCAAGTGGATCTTTCTCATTATCACCTCCATGAGCACCTCTTGGGTTTGGATTTTGCGGTTCAAGCTCGGTCGCACTATCATCTAAACCTATATTTGCACTTAGTTTTACCCTCTCTAGCCCATAAGTTGAAAGATCAACTGCGTCTAAAAGCTCATCAAGCTTGTCTTGGTTTTTGTCTTTTATGATCATCTTAGGTATCAAAAACTTCAAGAACCAAAATAGCTTTTCCCAAGCGATAATTTCATAAGGCATGATAGAAGCCATCTGCCCGTAAATCTTCACAAACTGCTTTGCTTTGATCTTATAGTCTGCTTTTTCATCATCTTCTAGTTCAAGCTCTTGGTTAAACCTTTGTGCTGCAATATCTATGATGATAGAGAGTTCACTCGCCTGTACACCGCTAAAGTATTTTTCAAAGAACTCTTCCACTTCACTTTGCTCATATATTCCTATATCATCAAGTGTACTTTTTAGTTCATGCAGTACATTTATATCTGTCTCTTCTTTTAGAGATGTAGAGGTATAAAAAGGATCAAAAGAGGTCTTTATATCTTCAACTTTATTGAAAAAATCAAGCACAAACAGATCTTCTGTTTTCTTACCGTATTTTGGAGCCGAACGGTTCAGTCTGGAAAGAGCCTGAACCGCTAGCACGCCTTGCAGTTTTTTATCTACATACATTGCACAAAGTTTTGGTTGGTCAAACCCTGTCAAGAATTTATTGGCAACTATAAGCAGTCTGTACTCATCGGTATCGAACTTTTCGCTTATATCTTTTGAGGCAAAGCCGTTGATGCTGTCTTCCGTGTACTCAATCCCTTTTACCTCTTTCTTTCCAGAAAATGCGATAATCGCTTTAAAAGGATTGCCAAGTTCATCAAGCTTTTTGACGATAGCTTGATAGTAAGCTATGGCCGTTTCGATATTTGCCGTTACGACCATACCTTTTGCTTTACCTTTTAACTTCTTGGTCTTAACCACATTATTAACAAAGTGATCAAGCATTATCTCCACTTTTGTAGCTATAGTTGATGGATTTTTCTCCACAAAACTTCTAAGTTTCTTTTGAGCTTTTGCCGTTTCAAAAAGCGGATTATCATCTATGGATTTTGCTATCTCATAATAGCTTTTATAGGTTGTATAGTTTGAAAGCACATCAAGAATAAATCCCTCTTCGATGGCTTGTTTCATAGAATAAAGATGAAAAGGTATGAAACTGCCGTCCTCTTGTTTGGTACCAAACTTTTCTAGTGTAGTATTTTTAGGAGTTGCAGTAAATGCAAGATAAGAAGCATTGCCTTTCATCTTTCTGCTTTTCATGATTTCAAGCACTATATCTTGAACATCAAGCTCTTCATCGTACTCTTTTTTGCCCATCGCTTCATTCATCTTTGAGTGGGCTGTACCGCTTTGTGAACTATGAGCTTCATCGATGATTACTGCAAATCTTTTATCACTCAAATCACTTATACCATCTACGATAAATGGGAACTTTTGGATGGTAGTGATAATAATCTTTTTACCGCTCTCAAGATTGCTTTTAAGCTCACTCGAACTGTATGCTGGAGCCATTATATTTTTTACTTCGCTAAAGCTTTTGATGTTTTCTCTTAGCTGTTTATCGAGTATCTTTCGATCGGTTACTACTATAACGCTATCAAAAAGAGGGTAATCCATCCCCTTGCTACCGTTTACATCCTCTTTTGCAGGATACGCTTCTATAAGCTGGTATGCACTCCATGTGATGGAATTGGACTTTCCACTTCCTGCACTATGCTGTATAAGGTATGTTTTTCCAACTCCGTTGGTACTTACATCATCTATGAGTTTTCTTACCACATCGAGCTGATGGTATCTAGGGAAGAAAAGTGTTCTTGAGCTTAACTTATCACTCTCTTTTCCATCAAGTCGCACAAAATGCTGGATAATATTCGCCAAAGATTTTTTAGAGAACACCTCTTCCCAGATATATGCCGTTTTATGTCCATTTGGATTTGGTGGGTTTCCTGCTCCGTAGTTATTTCCTTTGTTAAAAGGTAAAAAGAAAGTCTTAGACCCATCAAGCTTTGTAGTCATATACGCTTCATCGGTATCAAAAGTAAAATGCACCAAACATCTTGCAAAATTTAAAAGAGGCTCTTTAGGATCACGGTCTTCTTTATACTGTTTGATACCATGGTATTTCGCCGTTTGTCCATAGTTGTCTTTGCTGTTGTTTTTAAGCTCTATCGTGATGATCGGCAAGCCGTTTATAAAGATTACCATATCAAGCTCAAGAAGTGGGTTTGCAGTTGAATATGTCACTTGTCTCGTTACACTAAACTGGTTTGAGTTAAATCTTTTTTTGATCTCCACTCCACTTGAAGCAAGGGGTGATATATAAAAAAGTGTAAAGTGAGCATCTTCAACATCAAGACCTTTTTTAAGGATTTTGAGCACTCCATACTTTTTTATCATCTTATCAAGTCTTTGGATGATCTTTAGCTTGTACTGAGGATCTCTTTTGAGCTTTTCTAGCTCCTCTTCTTGAGTGGACTCTAAAAAGCTCCAAAATCTCTTCTCATCGATGGCATACTCTTTGTTAAAATCACTGTTAAAACCTATATAAAATTTGTCATTTGAACCATACACAGGTGTAGGTTCACCTACTGCTGACTTTAACTCTTCAAGGCAAGTACCTGTAAGATATTTTTCTATACTGCTTTCCAATGCTTGTTCATTTGTCCAACTAGTCATCACTTTTCCTCTCTATCGTTTTTGCAATATTTTCTAACGCTTTGATATTTTCTCTCTCACCTATCGCTTCTAACTCGGCTCTTCTTTGGGTACTAAACTTTTTGTACTCATCTTTAGCTGCTTTATCTGCATCTTTTTTAGAGATGCTTCCGAAATTTTTAAGAACTTCTCTATCGTTAAATGCTAAAAAGCTATCAAGCTTCTCTTCCCAATCTTTTAAAAAGATCTGTTTTCTTCTTTTGGCTTGATCCTCTGCATAGTCTAGCCACATCACTACGATACGGTTGAGTTCATCTATCTCTTGCTCGCTTAGATAGTTTTTTGCCACGATTACATCGGTGCTTTTGATATTCTCTTTTTCAATGGCCGTTATACCCATATTTGGTTTTGTAGCATCTGCTCTTGTAGAGATAATTTCAGCAGCTGTTTTGTGTGTAACAGCATAATGAAGTTTGTTTTGTATATGTTGAAAGAACTTTGTTGTCTCACTCCATGACGGGTCATAATCCTTTGCAAACTTGAATATTTCTCGCACTCGTAAGTACATTCTTCGTTCACTAGCTCGAATATCTCGAATGCGTTCAAGCATCTCATCAAAATAATCAGGCACATGCGAATCAGCTACAGGAGGGTTTTTTAGCCTCTCATCATCCATCACAAACCCTTTGACGATATACTCTTTAAGTGTAGAGTTTGCCCACTTTCTAAACTGCACACCGCTTCTGCTTCGCACTTTAAAGCCAATGGCTATGATCATATCGAGGTTATAATACTCAACATCATAGTTTTTACCGTCACTGGCAGTTGTTCGGTAATTCCGAACAACTGAATTTTTGTCCAGTTCTTCATCTTCAAAAATTGTCTTGATATGCTCACTAATGGTCGATTTTGACTTACCGTAAAGGTCACAAAGTTGTTTTTGAGAGAGCCATATCGTTTCATCTTCTAGTGTCACATCCAGCTTTGTTTTGCCATCACTGCTTTGATAAATTAAAATTTCACTCATCACTTTCCTTTGAAAATAAAATAAACTTTTTATCTTTAGCCACAAACCAATTAGTACTGACTTCATTATTATCACTATTAGGTAAAGGGTCTGCATTATTTACTTTAAATAGTGCAGGAATATTTACAGCATTACCAAAAATTAGTGCATGTTGCGTTGGAATTGATGGCAATTTTTTTAGTGTTGTTTCTGAGATATGCGGTGTAATTTGCCTTATATGCAAAAGATCATCAGGATTTTGAATACGATGGACTATGAAGTTATTACATTGAGACAATACAGTTTTAGACAATTCACTTGGTCTTTGAGAAGATATTGTAAAAAACAATCCATACTTTCGACCTTCTTTTGCCACCCTATCAAATATTTGATTAGCTCTTAAAAATGTTCTTTTTGAATCATAGGCAATATATCTATGTGCCTCTTCCAATACTAAATTGACTGGAAATTTATTTCTCGGAACAGCTTTTCGTAAAGTATCAAAAACTAGTCTAGTTAAAACAGAAGAAACGATCTCAACTATTTCATCTTCAGCAGAGTTCAAATCAATAATCGTTACTTGTGTTTTCTTCTTGGACTCACTAACTCCAAATAATTTTTCTACATATTCGTCAGTAGTAATAGTAATTTTTTCTTTAATAAAATCAAAATCTTCTCTATTTTCTAAACTTTTAAATCTAGTTATAAGTGATGCGCAATAATTTCTAATTTGATTATTTCCATGTGCTTCTTCATAAAGTATGGCTAACTCTAAAGCCTGACCAAGTAGTTCAAATTCAAAAGGTTCAATATTTGAACTTTCAAATAGCTTGATATTATCTTTAATAAAACTACTGGCATCTATAAGTTCTTTTACACCTTCGATATTTAACATTTCTCCAAAATTGATATGTACACAATTTTTAATACTAAAAGAATGGTTTGTTGTATTTCTTCTACTATCTGTATAATTAAATGTAGCCTGAGCTGGATTAACTGTATCTAAATTAAAAGTTGTCGTAGAAAAAGCCCTTAAAATAGTTGTAATTTTTGAACTTTTACTTATATCATTACCTTCACCATCAATAATCAAGTCTATACATACTGATTTTATATGATCTATTATTTCTGCTGAATTTTCATCATCTGCACTTTTACTAAGCAAACTAGCAATATTCAAAGCATTTCTTAGTATCGGTAACTGGGCTTTTTCACTTGCATTTAAAAGCAATTCCCATTCTTCGACATTCATCAAATGCTGAGGAAGTGTAAATGGGTTATCTATATCTTCTATACTTGTATAGTAAACATCAATATCATCGTTTACTTCATGAAGTTTCTCAAAAGCTTGTTTGTATTCTCCATTAACATCAAAAAAAACAAAACTTGCTCCGACAGCTGAAAAATTCTCTTTTTTAAAGAGTGTTTGCATCATTGAAGATATGGTGCAAGATTTTCCACTCCCTGTATTACCTAAAATAGCAGAATGTCCGCCAAAAAAGTTATCTATTTTAATCTTGATGTCATAATCTTGAAAAATAGCAGATTTACCAATCGTTAAAGCATTAAGTCGTGTAGGACATTCACTATGGTCATCATGAGTATTTTTATTGTCTCCACACACTTTAGAAACAATGTTATTAATATTAAATATTAAGTCAAGTTCATCATCTTTTATATACAAAACATCACTATACAATGTAGGATAAACAGAAGCCCCAAAAATAAATTTCTCCTTTGTAATAGTACCAATAGGAAGTACTTCCAAATATTTAGTAGAGTAAACTTTATTAAGCTCTTGTTCTTTGATATTGTTAGAATTAAAAGTAGTGTCTTTTTCTCTTACACTTACGACTTCTGATACAATATAATAATTTTGATAAGGCACTATGACATAGCTATTTATTTGTGCAAAATAGTGAATATCATCGTATCCATTTACATTAAAATTTTTAAGACCACTTAAAAGTTCAATAGTAAAGCGATCTGAATTAATAGAAACTATTTTTCCAATAACTCTTTTTTTATCATCAACTATCATGACTAGGCACTTCTTCATTTTTTGTCAAAAGAGATTCAATTACTTTTTGAACACTTTTTTCAATATTTTCTTGATCTACACTTGGTAGCATCTCATCTACAAATCTATTAAAAAAGTGAAGTGGAGTTGTTACTAATGAGCAAGAAGACCAAGCTTCTGTTTCTCCAATAATCCAAATGCGAGGATCATTAAGTTCAAAAAGTTTTTCAATGTTTTTAGTTTTAACATTACCTACAATAATCAATCTAAATGCTGGTATTGTCAATGCCTGATAAATTAAATTATTGATATGCTCATCACTAAAACTATATCCAACTGTTATGAGAATATTATTGTTTAACATAAGCTTCTTTTGAAACTCTCTAAATAAATCAGAGTATGGTGAACCAAAACTTGCATTTTGTTTTACAGGTGTGGGGTATATCATTACATTTTTATCTGTAAAAGTAGGTGCTTGTAATTCTTTAATCTTAAAAAGGTGTTTTGAATGTTCATCTTCAATCCAACTTATGGAACCATGCAATTTATAAAGATAAATAAAGTTATCTATAACATTCCATTTATTATTACTCAAATCCATTTGTTCTGCAAAAGCATAATGAAAAACAGCGGGATTGAAGTATCTCTCAATTACTCCTGAAAAACCATTTGAAAATATAATACCAAGTTGGTCTAGTGCTCTTTCGTTAAAAAGGTCATAGTTTGTTGTAAATATGTTTGTTTTCGCTAGATTTTTATCTCTATATACAAGTTTTCGATAAAACTGCTCATAAATTTTTATAACATCTTCATGAGAACATACGCATTTTTCAAAAATAAACTTTTTTGTTTTTTGTATAAATGAGTTTATTTTTTCTAGCTCTGTTTTGTCACTTCTACACTCCATTAAATACCTATAGCTAAACAGCACTTCTAAGAATTTTTCTAAATTATATTTATACAAATCATCTTCAATATTGATTTTTATTGTATCGGTCAAATATGCTTTATCTTCATCTTCAAGTTTTCCATAAAACTCTTCTGCCATTGGAGCCATAACAGGTATCCCGACTTCATTTCCTTCTAAAACATGTGAAGAACATCCAGCTCCAAATAAAAAAGATAAGTTTTGCACATCAAAAACTTGTAATAGTTCTTTTTGTATTTCTTCAATAGCTGCTTTCTCTTCTTTATCTTTGAAAAGATTTTTTTGACCTTTGTAAAAATATATATCACTCATTATACTACCCTCACTTTTCCAGTTACTACGCTATCTATAAGCGATGCTTTATACTCTTTGAGTTTGGCTATGTAGTTTTGTTGCAGTTCTATGGCTTTGTCTATTTTTGTGGTTTGGGTTTCGATGTATTCTACAATTTTTATTTGTTCGTTTTTTGGTGGAACAAATGTTTTAAATGCAAAGAAACTATCTTTTGGAATTGTATTTCTAAGTCCTCTATATAATGGTTTTAATCTTTTTTTACTATCTAAATTTAGGTAAAAATAATACAAATATTTTCTATCCATATCTTGAACACTCATTACGGTATATGCTCCAGTAATCATTCCATCATATTCAGATAAACCAACAGTTCTTGGTGTTTCCTCAACATCAAATAAGCAAAATACAAAGTCACCTTGTTTTACTTCTTGATAAGTGTCAAATTCAGCAGGAAATTTACCACCTCCATCTAAATCCCTTTTGATTATCCCTTGAAGAGTTAAGGACAGTAATGAATATTCACTCGAGTTTTTACCTACAGTGTCTTTTTTTAGTTTAAATATGTGTTTGTTGGCTAGTAAATTCCAATGCTTCGGTATCTCTCCAATCCACTCTACACCACTATCTTTAAACTCTACATCTTTATTCAAGCCTTTTGTTACAGCTTCATTGATAGTTATCTGACGACGCTCTTTTAGCAGCTCTATAAGCTTTTCTTTTTGATTGATGGCATTATCTATTTGAGCTGTTTTTTCATCAAGAAATGATGCAATTTTTGTTTGTTCTTCTTTTGGTGGCACAAATGTTTTAAAAGAGAAAAAACTATCTTTTGGAATCGTATTTCTAAGACCACGATATAATGGTTTCATTCTTTTTTTACTATCTAAATTTAAGTAAAAATAATACAAATAGTCTTTATTCATACTCTTAGCATCCATTACTGTATATGCACCTGTAATCATTCCGTCAAATTGGGATAAACCAACAGTTCTCGGAGTTTCCTCAACATCAAATAAACAAAATACAAAATCACCTTGTTTTACTTCTTGATAAGTGTCAAATTCAGCAGGAAATTTACCCTCTGGATTTTCCATATCTCTTTTGATAATACCTTTTAATGTCAGTGACAATAAATCATATTCACTAGATCTTTTACCAACAAGATTTTTCTTTAATTTGAAAATATATTTATTAGCTAATGTATCCCAATGCTCAGGAATCTCCCCTAACCACTCAACACCACTATCTTTATAAGATGAATATTTTTCTAATTTTCCCATCTTATAATCCTAAAATCTCTTTGATAAGACCATCACTTGCATTTTCAAGCTCAAGTATATCTTTGGCTACTTCATCAAGAGTTCTTAGTGGTTTATGAGTATAGAAGTATTTGTTAAAGCTTATCTCATATCCTATTTTTACACTATCAAGATTTATCCATGCTTCTTCTATATGAGGTTTTACCTCTTTTAGAAAATAGTTGTGAATATCATCTTTTAAAGGGATGTTTTCACTATCTCGGAGATCCGTGTCGCTTTCATACTCCATATATTCATCTTTTTTGCCTGTAGCATAATAACCAAAGTCTGCAAGCTGCTCTTTTTGGCAACTTAGATGATCAAGCAGTTTCTCTAGCTTTTCTCTATTTATCTTAGATACTTTTCTGATGACTTTTGCTGCATTTTCATCATACCAAGATACAGCGTTTAAGATGGTATTTTTCTCTGCTGCACTTAGTTTGGTTTTTTCATCTTTTAGAACTTTTTCGACATCCTCTCTAAAGATATTGAAGTCATCATATTCATCAGTTCCGATTTTATCTTTTAACATATATGCAGTCTCTAAAAGCATCTTATGTTTTGCCCAAGTATCTTTTGAAGTTAGGGCTTTTTGCTGTTTTGCATTGAGAGTTATATCTTCTTTGTCTAAATACTCTTCTATGCTTTTTTTGTGTTTGCTTATATCTATGTAGCACTCATCGCCAAACTCTTCTAAACACCATCTCATAGGCTCTTCCAAAGTTTTATCGAAACGCAAGGTTTCTATCAGTTCATCTCTAAACTGAGACTTTAATCTTTTTGGTCGTTCGATATTTACTTTGTAGTATCCAAAATCACTGTTATCAAAGATTTTAGAAGATATTTTTCTTCCATCAACTTCATCATCACAATTTTCAAATCTTGCATACACTTCCATAATTTTTGAGATATGTTTTGGTTCAAGTTCGCAGTTTTTATCTCCAAGGTTTTTTCTTAGTTTGCTGTAGAGGTCATTTGCATCTATAAGCTGTACTTTGCCTCTTCTATGCTCAGCTTTATTGTTTGAAAGCAGCCATATGTATGTTGTGATACCTGTATTGTAAAAAAGATTGTTTGGCAGCTGGATAATGGCATCTAATAAGTCATTTTCGATGATATAGCGTCTTATATTGCTCTCACCACCGCCTGCATCACCAGTAAAGAGTGAACTACCGTTGTGAACAGAGGCTATACGGCTTCCTATGGCACTTGAAGATGTCGGTTTCATCTTGTTTACCATCTCCATCAAAAACAGTAGCTGTCCGTCACTGCTTCTTGGAGTGGCATCACATTCACTTTCATCTCCCCAGTAGTCTTTAAGCCTTACGATAAATCTAGAGTCTATGATCTCTTTGCCGTCTTTGATATATTTTGAATCACTTGACCAGGATTTTCCATAAGGGGGATTTGAGAGCATAAAGTCAAACTTCACATGACTAAAATCATCTACTGCGAGGGTTGAGCCGTTTTTGATGTTTTCAGGGTTATTGCCTTTTATCATCATATCTGATTTACAGATGGCGTATGTCTCGTCATTTATCTCTTTTCCATACAGATACACATCTCCGCTAGCTCGTATCTCCCCCTCTTCGTCTTTGATGAAGTTTTGAGACTCTGTGAGCATTCCTCCGCTTCCGCAAGCTGGATCATAGATAGTCATGACCGCAGGCAGGCTCAATTTTATAGGATTAAACACTATGTGTGTCATAAGATCGATCACTTCTCTTGGAGTGAAATGCTCTCCTGCCTCTTCGTTGTTATCTTCGTTGAACTTTCTAATAAGCTCTTCAAACACATACCCCATACCAAGGTTTGTAAGAGGTGGTAGTTTTTTACCGTCTGGATCAAATGCTTCTTTGTCTGTTAGGTTTATGTATGGTGAAGTGAACTTTTCAAGTACATCTAGCAGTACATCTTTATCTGCCATGTGTTTTATCTGGGCTTTTAGATTAAATTTGTCAATGATCTCGATAACATTTGAGCTAAAACCGTTTAGATACTCTGTAAAGTTTGCTTCAAGTATTTGAGCTGAGTTTGTTGCAGTATCGTAAAGCTTTTGAAGTGTCCACTTGCTTGTGTTGAAAAAGACATATCCGCTGGCATCTCTTAGCCCCATATCGTCAAGCTCAGTAAAACCAGCTTCCTCTTTTTGGAACTTTAACTCTTCAAGCACTGCTTCTTTGGTAGGCTCTAAGAGTGCATCTAGTCTTCTTAGAACCACCATAGGAAGAATGACATCTCTATATTTACCTCTAACATATACATCTCTTAAACAATCATCTGCGATTGACCATATAAAACTTACTAATCTATTGTGTACTGCTTGGTTCATCTACTTCTCTCCTAAAAAATTGCTGTGAATTGATCTGATATTTTCATTGATTTTTTCTATTTCATTATACATTTTTGACTCATCTTTAAAGCTAGATATTAGCCTCTTCTCCTGCTCTTTTGATAAAAGTGGAATTGAGAGCTTTTTTATCTCTGCTGTGGATATTTGAGGCATAGCCGTACCTGCTACAAGTGAAGCAAGGATTGTCTGCCCAAGGTCTGATTTTAAGAACATATACAAAGAGATTGCTTTTTCTTTTTTGTCATTGCCTTGTACTTTTATCACCTGTATGGCCTGAGAAGCGATTATAGCCTCATTTATCTCTCCCATGATACAAACCTTGCCTATGGTTCCTTTTGTGCTTAAAAGTACATCGTATGGCTCTAATTTATAGGTTTGCAGTCTTTTGTACTGAGAACCTATCTGTTTGAGCTTCCCACACTCTAAAGTAAATCCAGCCTTGCTAAAATCAGATGGAGAGATTTCGTAAACCTCTTTTCCCTCCTCTTCATCTTTAAACAGCTGTGATCTTCTTATATCTGCTATATCTTCAAGCTGTATAAGCTCATACTTTTCAAGAGATTTTTGTAGCTCTTTAGCCTCTTGTGGAATGACATATCTATCTATGGCAAGTGAGTAGTTATTATTTATGATTTCTTCATTTGATGCGATGATAGAGATATTTTCAATCTCTTTTTTATTTTCATAGATGTCTAATATTACATCAAGATCTTTTAAAATCAATCTTCTTCCATCTCTTTTGATGAAACTATCATCTTTTAGATTGATGAAGTGAACCTTATCATTGCTTTTATGTTTGTTTATTACAAAAAATACCGTCTCGATAGATGTGGCACTATGAAGATTTGGCGGAAGCTGAATGATCGCTTCAAGATAGTTTTGCTCTATGAGATACTTTCTAAAAGCTTCTTCTACACCACCACTAAATGTAAATCCTGTTGCCATCAAAACAACTGCTTTTGAGCTTGTTTGAGCAAGTATATGTTCAAAATGAGCTACATCTAAAATTGTGCCTTTATGGATTTTAAACCTGTGGAATTTGTCATTATCGGTATCTAGTTTTCCTTTGAGTCTAAAAGGAGGGAAAGATAAAACTGAGTCAAATTGCTTTAGTATATGAGGAGCATTAGGATTTATAAACATCGGATTTTTGAGTGCATCTGTCAAACAAAACTCTATATTGCCGTTGTCTAGTATATTTATCAGTTCGGCAATGATGAGTGCTTGAGACATTTGAAAATCTGCATAGATTTTTTTGTCGGTGTAGTATGAATATGCGAAGCCGTTTGTAAACGGTACATACAACTCTTTGCTATCACCATCAAGTAGCTTTATGCCAAGTTCGGCAATTTGGTTTGATACTGAAAATCCATCTGCTTTACCTCTATCCAAATAAAACATATCATTGACATTTGGAAGTTTTGATACATTTTTTACAAAATTCAGTATTGTCGTAAGCAATTGGTCATCAACTAACTTTACATCAAATCTATAAAGTTCAAATAGCTTGATGGTTTTTGAGAGTTTCTCAAAAATAGCTGTTAATTTTTTTACTTCTACTTTTTGATTGTAGAAATTATCAAAAGAGATCTCTTCATCAACTTTTTTCTCATTTGAGAGTTTTTCCCATGCTTTTAAAACATATATAAATTCCAAAGCTTCTTGAGCATCGACTCTTCCTCTTAGGTTATCTAAAAGTTTATATAGCTCATTCACTATATACTCCTCATTTTTAATAGTTATCATTTTACACCTCCATAGTTTGATATTTACTTAATCATGATAAAAGTTTAACAAGTTTTAAAATTAATGTCAAGTAGTTTGGAGCAAACTTATACATTTTATTAGATTGACTATTTTTTGCATATTAATGAAATTTTACATCTGAAATTTGATTTATGAGAATATTTATTTTGATAAATAGATGATATTTGGGAGGTGAAATTTTTGCGTTAAAAAAGGCTCTTGAAAAAAATCCTTCGACACTATTCACTGTCGTTCATATATATGGCCTTTTCCTTACTCAAAATCAACAAAAATCCTTCGATTTTTCATAACCTCTTTAGAGGTATAGGGCACTTTCCTTACTCGCTAAAACAAATCCTTACTGACATATATATAGGACATTTTCCTTACTCGATTTTAAAAATCGTTCAGCACTATTCACTGTCGTTCATATATATGGCCTTTTCGTTACAGAGAATCACTGATTATTTTTAATTTTTCTTACACCTCTTTAGAGGTATATGCCCTTTTCGTTACAGGATTTTAAAACCCCTGCCTTTTTAACTCCTGAACAAACTCCATCATCCCTTGCTCTATATTTTTCATAGCCGTATGATTACTTACTGGAACTAACTGAACCATGCCATTTATGAAGTTTGTTTTAAAGATTTGTTCTGTTTCTTTGTGGATTACCATATCATCATAGTCTTTATAAAAATCATACTCTTTTACAAACTCTTCTTGCATCACTGTTTTTACTTGTTCCATAATTAATCCTCCTTTTTTAGTTTATTTTTTACATATTCACTTAGACTTTTGATAGTTCCATATCCTAAATGTTTTTTTGAGATATTTGTAAGGGTTACTCCAAGACTATGAAGCTCTTTTATTTTTTCTTTGTCTTTATCATAAATACTACTTTGAATAGTACCTTTTGGTTTTCCTAGTTTTATTCCTTTTGCTTTTCTAGCTTGCAGGGCTTCTTTTGTTCTTTTGCTTATAAGATCACGCTCTAGTTGTGCAAAAGCTGAGAATATATTTATTTGAAAGTCTGTAAATGGATTTTGCTCATTTGGTTTTATAAAAAGCTGCTCTTTTAGTATATGGATATTTACTCCATGGGCTATGAGTTGATTTATAATAGTAACTACATTTACAACACTTCTTCCTATACGACTAAGTTCAGATACTACTAGATGATCACCTGATTGTAAGTTTTTAAAAAGCTCATCTATTTTTCTATCTTCATCTTTTTTACGACTACTTATTTTTACTTCTATAAATTCAACTTTACCAAGAGAAGTTTTATTTGCATAGTTTAAAATTGAGTGCTGTTGATTTTGTAAATCTTGTTGGTCTGTGCTTACTCTTATATACCCTATAGTTTTTGCCATTTTTACCTCATTTACTCATTAAGGTAATTATAACATAAATAGTTTTATATTTTTACTAAATAAATATACTTTTATTAGTAAAAATAAAGAGTTATTTAATGAACATTAAGAAGTAAAAAATAAGCTACTATAGAGAATGGCTTGAAGTGGCGAGGCTGCAAGATTATTTACAACCTCAAAAGATTGATAAAACGCTTGTCAATTCTTAATCTTCATCAATATATGAATCATTATTTGGATTATGTGCATCTGCCCAATCGTCCATATCTGCATCATTGTTTGGATTATTGATATCTGACCAAAGATCTAATTCTTCTTGACTCATATTTGAAGTATTCATCTTATTTTCCACCTTGTGAGGAATTTTTTGCAGCTGCACTTTGTGCTCTTGCCCCAAAACTTCCTTTAGGAGTACTCCCACCGTTTGCTTTTGCCGTAGCTGATTGTATTCGTGCAGCCGCTGATGTTGTCATTTGTGTTTGTTTAGCCATAATAGGCTCCTTATAAAAAATTTTCCAACTTTCTGTTGAATAGGAAAATTTTATATAAAAGATTTGTACAAAAATTTCCTTATTGTTGACAATTTTTAAAATAGTTTCCAATGCACTCTATACATTCAACTAAATCAGATCTATTTTCAAGAAGAGTTATATATTTAGCTAAATCATGCTCAATCTTATAAAGGGAGAGCACTCCACCAAAGCTTCTATCTAAAAATTTTAATTGCTCTTTGAATAGCTTTTTATCTTCTATTTTTATTGAAATAATAAACTTTATAAAGCTGTATGCATTGTTTGTGTAATTATAAGAAGGCTTATTGTGCAATGCAGAACTTATTTTCTCCAACAATTGCATATAATCATCTTTGCTCTTGCATTGATTGAACTCATTTATCAATAATTCTTTATCTGGCATCAATTCACCAATAGCAATTTTTTCATCATTATGTTTTGCAAATTCATCTATTTTTGGTTTTAAAACTTGATAGCTTTTTGCTGGATCATCAAATTCAAAAATTGTAGAAAAATCTATTAAATGCATTGCTTGGAGTTTAAAAATTTCATCTTCTTGATTTTTAAGATAGCACTCTTTTATTTGTGTTCTAAACTCCTCAAGTTGTTCTGTAAACTCAGTTATAGTATCTGAGTCTAAGTTAAACTCTTTTTGAATGTGGAGCAATCCTCGAACTATCAACAGTTGTAAAAAAATCCCTGCTTTTTGCTCTTGATTTTCGTTTGTTGTTGCACTATTTGCGATAACAACCATTTTGATTAAAGATGGAAGTGTTTTCCCTTTGTTCCATAACGACAATTCTTTTTGAAATGTATCAGGGTGAATCTCCTCAATGGTAATATTATCTGGGGTTTTTTCTTGAAATGATGCATGAGTATGTGAAAATTTGACAGCCATATCTTTAAAAGATTTTATCTTCTCTATCTCTTTACATTTATCAAGAAATGCTTTTATAGAGTTTGTTTGCAATGCTTGATCAAAGAGTTTTGTATCAATTTTTTGAAAAGCCATATTCTCAATTACCAAAGCTATTTGAAATGAGAATAAATTTAAAAGCTTTATCACTTGCATATTATTGGATGTGAACATCTTATAATTCAGTGTGATGTTTTGAAGTTGATCTATATAAAAGCGGTTTTGCTCAGTATTTCCTAAAAGATAATCAAGAAATAATATATCAAAATTCTTTACTTCAAGAAATAAATTTTCAAAATAGGCTTTATTGCTTAGTACATCAGAATAATTTATAAATCGATTATTCTTTTTTAAATCTGCTCGTTTATCTTTTTTTGCTTTGAATACATCAAGTGGCTCATATACTTTTTGATTAACACCAAATACTCGCCAAAAAATTGAATTAAAGTCTTTTTGTTTAAAAGTTTTTGTCATTTCTATTTTCTATTTAATCTCCTCTAACCATGAGTCATAATCAGTTGCATGGCTTAAAAAAAATGCTAATATTACTAACCCTATTGTGCCAATTATCGCAAAATCTTTTTTAACAATCCATAATATACTGATTAGTAAAAACACTATCAACCAAAATAACATTCTTTTATTTTTTGCAGAAGTTGTTTTTTCAACTAAGCTCGTTTTCAAAGTTTTTGCATTACTGTTTATTTGTCTTAAATCATCTAAATTATATTGTCCATTAGGACTTTTTCTGGCAATATTTGCAGCTCTTCCTCTAAAATTATGTATAGTATAATAATGAGTCCCTCTTCCTGTACCAGGTTCTGAACCAGTTGTTTTGTAATATTGCATATTAAAAAGGGCATTAGCACCTATTAATCTAGCTCCATGTATCATATCTTCTTTTGCACTATCTGGAGAATTTCTTGATGAGCCATGTACTATCCAGTTAGAAGCTTCAATGACTTCCCAACCTTTAATATCACTATTTTTACTTGTGTAAATAGTATCTGGTATTTCATATCCAATAGTTATATTTTGCTCTACAAGTTCTATCTGAATTGCTGAGTAACCTTTAGGTGTTGCTTTTTGTTCAAAATGCAAATACAGCCCTTCACATAACTTATCAATATCATTTTTATTTTTAAAAGATGAATGATGAAAGAAGTAATCTTTCCCATCATCACCTTTAATAAATCCATATTGCTTTTCAGATAAATATGTTTTTACGATGCCTCTCAAAAATATCCCTGTTTCTTATTTATAATTTTTATTTTATCAAAAAAACTCTTTTAAAGAATCTCTACACAGTTTATAAAAAAACGAAGCAATTTAATACTCCTATAAATACAACAAGGCTAAGGCATATGATTTATTGTATATCTAGTTCCTCTACCTGTCGTACCTTCAACCTTTTTGATACACCCTTTTGCCAATAAATCTGCAATATCTCTTGAAGCATTAGTTTCAGCAGTGTCTGCAATTTTTACATATTTTGCTTTTGTAAGATCGCCTTTAAAGTTTTCACTTCCAATATCAAGGAGTCGATTAAGTACTTTTATCTGTCTTGCATTGAGTTCATCTTCTCTATGAGCATCCCAAAACTTTGTTTTTTCTACTATGTAGTTAAGTTGCTTTCCAGCATCCAAAAGTGCATGGTGCAAAGTTTTAAAAAACCATTTCATCCAGTAGGTAATATCTAGTGGATCATCTTTAGCAAATCTTCCAGTTGTTTTATCCAAAGCTTCATAGTAACCTTTTCTGTCCTCACTGATACTCTTTGACATGGTATATATTTTAGAAATTGTAGATTGTTCAAGTTTGGATAACACTCTATCAGTTAATGCTCTTATAATTCTTCCATTTCCATCATCAAAAGGATGGATGATTACAAACCAAAGATGAGTAATAGCTGCTTTTTCAAGTGTTGTAGGAGTAGCATTGAACCAATTTATAAAACTATTCATTTCATCATTAAGAGTATCAAAGGGCGGTGCTTCATAGTGAATCTTCTCTTTTTCATAATCACCTGAAACTACTTGCATAGCACCTTCGCCTCTAAACTGAGCCACTTTTATTTTTGAAAAGCCACTATATCCGTTTTCAAACATTGCATTATGCCAACCAAAAAGTTTTTCTAACGTCAAATCTTCGTTATAGTTTGTATTGGCATCAATGAGAATATCTACATAATTATCCTCTTTTTTTACAACTTTATAATGTGCATCTGACTCAAGTCCAAGTTTTTGTTTTATAGATGAACGAACACTATCTCTATTTAATACCTCGCCCTCTATTTCACAACTTGCTATGATCTCATTTTCCAAGGCTTTTGCTATTGAATATTTTGAACTCTCTTTATCCATTAAAAGCATAAAAGATTTTAGTTTACCTTGTTCATAAGCAATATCTCTTAACAGTGGTTCTAGTTTTTCTTTATCGTACTTAAAATTGGGATATTCATCATATTCCCATATCCATTTTTGTTTTTTCATAAAGTGAGTATAGCTAAAGTGGAGTGAAAAATCAAGATTTTCGTTCCATAAAGTGGTATGAAAAACTTTTATTTTCGTACCATTTGAAGTAATCTTCTTTGATTTTAAGATTATATAAAAATGGATTTAATGGCAGTAAAAGCATTAGTAGCTTTATTTATTTTTTATAAAATGGACTATGCTTAGAGTATCCATTCTCATATCGATACTTTGCAAGACTAAGAAGTCCACCAACTATGACTAAAGTAATTGCGATTGTTTCTAATATCATAATTTAACTCCCTAAAAAAACTCTCTTAGTGATTCTCTAAAAGTCTTGTTATAAGTTGCAAGAACTGCTGCAACAATCATCATCAAAATAACAAATGCCGCATTATGCTCACCACGAATCAATGTAAAAATAAATAGTCCAATCAAAAGCAATAAAAAAGGCATCTTTTACTCTCAAACGAAGCAATTTAATACTTCAAATTTCATTATTCTTTATCTTATCAAAACTTTTCTAAACTATTTTTATAAAAAATAGAATTATTTTGATGATCTAATGTAAACTCTAGTTCAGTATGTTTTTGATTTTTACAATAAAACATGTCATTATCGGTAAAATTGTAATGAGACATAATATAGCACCCTTGGCCTTGTTTTCTTTTCTCTTGACACTCTATTTGACTCTCATTCATTGAATTTGCTCTTTGGATTAAATATTCATCGATATTCATTGGTGTATTTTTTGTAATTTGGTTTTTTACAAAAAATTTTCCACTGTTAAAAGTACAATATTTATATGCTCCAGTTGCCTTTTCATATTTCCAAGGAGTTGTACCGTTTTCTATAGACAAAATCTCTTTTATTGATTTATCTTTTGAGTAGTTATCATATTTACTACTATTTTGCCAAGTTTTTTGATCGCTACTTTGAGGTTTTTGATGATTGATTAGAAAATATCTTGAATAGGTTTGCATATATCCACCACCTATCATATGATCTCTTCTTAGATCAACATTATCAACCATATACTCTATCTCAAAATCATCACTGGAATTGGTGCATTTCAAAAAGCCATCAAATTTCCCTCTACCTTGCTTTTGCATATCGTTTTTGTAACCTATATAATCAAAACTAAATGCTGTTGGCAAATTTTCAATTGCTGTTATAGAGCCATCACCGTAGATAACATAGCCGCCTTTTGCACTACAGTAAGTTTTTGCATCATCTAGCACTTTTAAAACATCTGTAGCATCTGCTGTTGTAGTTGGTTCGTTAAATACTCTTAACTCAAGTAAGGTTTTATTTGCCATTGTTGCAACTACATCATAATTTCCGACTTCATTAGACCTTTTTTGAATAACATAGTCTCTAAAGCTATTTACTTTATCAGCATTTGCAATTTGTGGGCTTGGCGAAGCCACACATCCAGAAAAAATGAATGTTGCCGTAATAGTCAACAAAACACTTAATAGCCTCATTTGCTATTTTCCTTTTCCATCACAACATAAGTTTCATCTTTTAGCACAAAAGTGCCTTTATATCTCCAAGCATCAGAATACATCTCTTGTATCGTTGCATAGGATTTATCATTGTCACATATGATTTTGCTATTTGCATAACCTAAGCCATTTTTGAATTGACATACAGTCACCTCTGTAGCACTTGCAATTCCTGCTAATGTTATTAAAATTAAAAATATTTTTTTCATAATTGTCCTCCTAATATTTAAAGTTGCCCATAAGCTTTTCCAGATACATCGATACCTCCTCCCATCATAGGCAAGCCTGTTGAAGGATTATATTGAGTATCATAGCTACTAAAGCTACTTGATTTAAAATCATTATGTCTATCATATTTATATTTTGAGCCACTATGAGTTTCAGAACTGTTAAACCACGACAATATAAAAGGCATCCATACAACGATATGTGCAAAAGTATTGTCACTTATGCTTTTGATAAATTCGATCATCGCATTATAATCTTCGATAATCCAGTAGCCTGCCAAAATAGCTAATGACACAACCAATAAAGTCAAATAACTTACAATCAGTCTTGCTATTACATTTGCAAAATACTCTGCCATTTTTCGCTCCTGAGATATAAATTCATATAATAAATATTAACTCAAAAATACTTATTAAACACTTATAAGTGTTTGTTAGATTTTGGCCATATAGCTATTATCTTTAAAAACTTATAGGTGTTTATTATTGGAAGAAAATATTGATAAATTTTTAGATGAAATTGTTCTAAAAGTAAAAGAGGAAAGAATAAAAAGAAATATAAGCCAACTGGCACTTGCTGAAATTTTAGGACACAAATCTCCAAACTATGTAGCAAAGATTGAAACTAGAAAACATGATGTAAGTTACAACCTCTCTCATCTATATAAAATTGCTTGCGAATTTGGTATTGAAGTAACTGATCTTATACCCCACATCAAATCTCCTTTAAAATAAAATCGTTAGACACTATTCACTGTCGTTCATATATAGGCTGTTTTCGTTACTCAAATTCATTAAAATTTTAAATTTTTACCAACCTCTTTAGAGGTATATAGGCTTTTCGTTACTCACCAAAATAAATCGTTACTTTCTATATATATGCTATTTTCGTTACTCATTTTTTGAATTTGCATCAATTTTTACTCAAGATGATTATTTCTAAATTATTGATTTGTACAGCTGTAGATACATGCACTACTTCTTCCCTTAATACCTAAACCAAGATAAGTCAGATAAGTCATTTTAGCTCGGATAAGTCCTATTTATGGTTATTAAGGAAGAAGAGTTTATTTTCAGATAAGTGATTTTTCTTTCGGATAGGTCATTAAAAAAATGACATTTCAAAATGGTCATCTTGGGCTTAAAAATCGCTCCAAATTCGCTCCAAAAAGTTCTCAAAATTTAACTTTTTTTACGAAATAGAAAATTAGAAAGCCCTGTTTTTAAAGTATCTTTACGGAAATTTAGAGAAAGTAAGAGTTTTCGTAATAGACTCTAATTTTCATTCTCTTCCCTTAATAATTATAATTATACTTA
>ERZ1673961.176-NODE-176-length-32585-cov-6.147034_pt1 | contig 32585 bp, 27 predicted proteins | sample MGYA00580189_ERZ1673961 | MGnify/ENA primary metagenome ERZ1673961 (study PRJEB41334, sample SAMN05608105) | rock metagenome | biome: terrestrial subsurface; feature: shale formation; material: shale | place: USA: Pennsylvania ... | reverse complement strand
ATTTTGTAATTGATTTACATCATGAATTCATTTTCTTTCATAATTAACAATCTTGCTTAACGAAATATGACAATTATCTAGGAATCCGTATGAGCAAGTTGAAGCTGGTGATCATCGGTAACGGCATGGTCGGCCATCGCTATATCGAAGATCTCGTGGAGAAGATGGATGCGTCTCAACTCGACGTCACTGTTTTCTGTGAGGAGCCGCGCGTCGCCTATGACCGTGTGCACCTTTCCTCCTATTTTTCCCACCATACCGCGGAAGAGCTGTCGCTGGTTAAAACGGGTTTCTATGCAAAGCACGGCATCAAAGTCCACATTGGTGAACGTGCGATCAACATCAACCGCGAGCAGCGCACGGTCTACTCCAGCGCTGGCCGTGAAGTCCAATACGACAAACTGATCCTGGCAACCGGCTCGTATCCGTTCGTGCCGCCAATCAAAGGTAACGAAGGCAAAGACTGTTTCGTTTACCGCACCATTGAAGATCTGAAAGAAATCGAAGCGTGCGCGAAGAAGAGCAAAAGCGGCGTGGTGGTCGGCGGTGGTCTGCTTGGCCTTGAAGCGGCGGGCGCGCTGAAAGCGCTCGGCGTGCAAACCCACGTGATTGAATTTGCACCGGTGCTGATGGCTGAGCAGCTGGATCTGCAAGGTGGCCTGCAACTGCGTAACAAAATTGAGCGCATGGGCGTGCAGGTGCACACCAGCAAAAACACGCAAGAAATCGTGGCGCAGGGCACCACGGCGCGCAACACCATGAAGTTTGCCGACGGCTCTGAGCTGGAAGTGGACTTCATCGTGTTCTCAACCGGTATTCGTCCGCAAGACAAGCTGGCGCGTCAAATGGGTCTGGACATCGCGCCGCGCGGTGGTATCGCCATCAACGATCACTGTCAAACCTCCGATCCGGATATCTACGCCATCGGTGAATGTGCGTCGTGGAACGAGAAATTCTTCGGTCTTGTCGCACCGGGTTACAAAATGGCGACCGTCGCGGTGGATCACATCGCAGGCAACGACAGCCGTTTTGCAGGCGCAGACATGAGCGCCAAACTGAAATTGCTGGGCGTGAAAGTGGGCTCAATCGGCGATGCCAACGGCCGCACGCCAAATTGTAAAAGCTACGTTTACCAGAACGAAGAAGAGGAAGTGTACAAGCGCATCATCGTGTCTGAGGACGGCAAAAAGCTGCTGGGTGCTGTGCTGGTGGGCGACACCTCTGACTACGGCGATCTGCTGCAACTGATGCTCAACGAAATTGAGTTGCCAAAACATCCGGATACGTTGATTCTGCCCGCGCATGCCGGCGCAGAGAAACCGGCTCTGGGCGCCGACGCGCTGCCGGAAAGTGCGGTGATCTGCTCTTGTTTCGATGTCACCAAAGGCAAAATCGCGCAAGCGGTGGCCAATGGGTGTCATACCCTGGCGGAAGTTAAAGCGGCGACAGGTGCTGGCACCGGTTGTGGTGGCTGTATTCCTCTGGTGACTTCAGTATTGAATGCGGAACTGGCGAAATCAGGCATTGAAGTGAAAAACGATGTGTGTGGCCACTTTGCGTATTCGCGCCAAGAGCTGTTCCACCTGATTCGCATCGAAGAGATCAAAACCTTCGATGAGCTGCTGGAAAAACATGGCCAAGGTTACGGCTGTGAAGTGTGTAAACCGCTGGTGGGTTCAATCCTGGCCTCTTGCTGGGGTGAGCACATTCTGAAACCACAACTGGTGAAGCTGCACGACACCAACGACAACTTCCTTGGCAACATTCAAAAAGATGGCACTTACTCGGTCATCCCTCGTATGGCGGGTGGTGAAGTGACGCCGCAAGCCTTGGGTGCACTCGCGGCTGTAGCGGAAGAGTACAACCTGTACACCAAAGTGACCGGCGCGCAGCGTATCGGCCTGTTCGGTGCGCAGAAAGATGACCTGCCAGCCATCTGGCGCAAACTGATTGAAGCCGGATTTGAAACCGGGCAAGCCTATGCCAAAGCACTGCGCATGGCGAAAACTTGTGTCGGTTCGACTTGGTGTCGTTACGGCGTGCAAGACTCTGTCGGTTTAGGTTCATTTATTGAGAATCGTTACAAAGGCATTCGTACACCGCACAAGATGAAGTTTGGTGTGTCGGGTTGTACGCGTGAGTGTGCGGAAGCACAAGGCAAAGATCTGGGCATCATCGCCACTGACGCTGGCTGGAACATGTACGTGTGTGGTAACGGCGGCATGAAACCACGTCACGCAGATTTGCTGGCAAGCGATCTTGACCGTGAAACACTGATCAAATATATCGACCGTTTCATGATGTTCTACATTCGCACAGCGGCGCCGCTGCAACGCACCTCAGTCTGGATGGACAATCTGGACGGTGGCGTAGACTACCTGCGCGAAGTGATTGTGGACGACAAACTGGGCATCAACGACCAGCTTGAAGCCGACGTCGCCAAACTGGTCGCCGAGTACGAATGTGAGTGGACTGCGACGATCAACGATGAATCGCAATTGACCCGCTTCGCGCACTTTATCAACTCAGACCTGCGTGATGACAACGTGGTGTTTGTACCAGAGCGTGCGCAGCATCGTCCGGCGACATTTACTGAAAAACATCCGCACGCCAAAGGCGACATTCTGCACGTCGCGGCGACTGAAGCATAAGGGAAGGTGGATTATGTCTTTTGAAAAAATCTGTCACATCAACGACATCATTCCAGGCACCGGCGTTTGTGCGCTGGTGAATGGCGAGCAGGTTGCGGTCTTTCGTCCGACTAATGCCGAAGAGGTGCTGGCGATCAGCAATACCGACCCGTACTTTCAGTCCAATGTGCTGTCTCGCGGCTTGATTTGTGAACATCAAGGCGAGCTGTGGGTGGCAAGCCCGCTGAAGAAGCAGCGCTTTAATCTGAGCACAGGCCTGTGTCTGGAAGATGAGCGTTTTAGCGTAAAAGCGTACCGCGCCCAAGTGGTGAACGGTAACGTTGAAATCGCCGCGTAATCAGGCAATCCCTCCTCTGCGGAGGAGGGATGCAGATTCAATAGACAAATGTTTCTTGACGCATCAACCCCCGTTCATAGCGATGTTTTCGATGCCTTTCTCTATTCAATCTTCACTTTTAAATTTCACTTTTAGATAGGGACACACTTATGTCTGCATTAAAACCAGTCGAATTTGTTCAAACCATGGTTGACGTTGGCGAAGCGAAAATCAAAACGTCAACTCGCGACTTGATTTTGCGCGGTACGATGGCAGGGATCATTCTCTCATTGGCGGTTGTGGTAGCGATTACTGCCATCACGCAAACGGGCATTGGCCTGGTGGGCGCGCTGGTCTTCCCGGTGGGCTTTTGTATTCTGAGCCTGATGGGTTATGACCTGGTGACTGGCGTATTTGGCCTGGCGCCGCTGGCGAAACTGGACAACCGTCCGGGCGTAACTTGGGGACGCGTGCTGCGCTGCTGGGGTCTGGTGGGGTTGGGTAACCTGATCGGTTCCCTGATTGTAGCGGCTTTGATTGCGCTCTCTCTGACCATGAATTTCAGTGTAGAACCTAACGCCGTCGGTCAAACTTTCATTAAAGTGGCCACCGCACGTACGGTGGGTTTTGAAAATCTGGGTGCAGACGGTTGGATCACCTGTTTTGTGCGCGGTATTCTGTGTAACCTGATGGTGTGTCTGGGTGTGATTGGTAACATGACCGCACGCAGTGTCGCAGGAAAAATTGCCGCGATGTGGCTGCCAATCTTCATCTTCTTCGCGTTGGTGTTTGAACACGCGGTGGTGAACATGTTCCTGTTCCCTCTGGGCATGATGCTGGGCGCTGATTTTGGTATCGCGACTTGGTTGAACTTCAACCTGATCCCAACCATTCTGGGTAACATCGTTGGCGGTCTGTTGTTTACTGCACTTCCGCTATACCTGACTCACGCAAAAACAGCACCTGCACTGGATGCTGAGCAACGCGTTGACGTACAACCTGCGTTGAGCACAAAATAATCGAGATGAGGCTCCGTGCCAAAGCGGAGCCTTTTTCTCACTTGCTGTAAACCCGCAGCGAGCAAAGAACAAATTAGGTTTGACGATAACAAGTCATCATTCAGCGGCCGATGGCGTAAAGGGTGACTTTTTATACTCAAATTTGAATGGATTGGCGTTGCTATGACTACTTATCCCACTTCTCAATACTCTGGCTTTGTTTCTTTGGTTGGCGCCGGACCGGGCGATCCGGATCTGCTGACGGTAAAAGGTCTGCGCGTGATTCAGCAGGCGCAAGTGCTGGTGTATGACCGTTTGGTTTCACAAGCGATTCTGGATTTAGCCCCGCCAAACGCAGAACGCATTTATGTGGGCAAGCAACTCGATTTTCACTGCGTGCCGCAGGATCAAATCAACCAGATTCTGGTCGACAAAGCGCGCGAAGGAAAGCATGTGGTGCGTCTGAAAGGCGGCGATTCATTTATCTTTGGTCGTGGCGGTGAAGAGCTCGAAGTGCTGGCTGAAAACCAGATTGCGTATGAAGTGGTGCCGGGTATTACTGCGGCGGCAGGGGCGACGGCCTACGCAGGTATTCCGCTGACGCATCGCGATCACGCGCAAAGTGTACAGTTCATTACCGGTCATTTGCAGAAAGATGGTCAACCCATCAATTGGCAATGTCTGGCGCAAAGCAACCAAACCTTGGTGTTTTACATGGGTTTGAAACAGAGCCCGCACATTACTGAAAAGCTGCTTAACGCAGGGCTAAGCGGTGAAACGGCTTGTGTCATCATTGAACGTGGCACCACAACCCAGCAACGTGTCCTGACTGGAGAACTGGCTACGCTGCCTCAACTGGCACAGCAGGCAGAGAGCCCGGCGCTGATTGTGGTAGGTAGTGTGACCAGCCTGCACAACAAGCTCAAATGGTTTAACGCGTGATCAGATTTGGCAGCGGCTGATTTGCCGCTGCATCTCATGCTGGCGCATCGGCATGGCATCGATGGTGTCTTTCACTTTTATCCAGTCGGTGGTTTTACCCCACCGCAGTTTTTCTTCACCATCTTTGCCGACCAGCACCGCAGTGTGGCTGCCCGCAGGCACGCCATAGGCCATCAATACGTCACGCAGATCGAATTCATCTTTTAGCCAGGCAGGGTAACTGTAGCCATCTTCGGTAATGATAATGGTGACAACGTCACGTTCATCCAGTTCGCACTCATGCATCAGGGTTTCCAATAAAAACTGACGCACATACTCATCCTGAGTCGGGGCAAAGTAGAGCACGCTACGATGTGACCAAGAGTGGGCATAGAGCGGATACGCTGACGCAATCAGCGGCAGGCAGCTTAGGCAGAGTGCCAGTAAAATCCTTCTCATACGCCCTCCTGTGGCTCTGTGCTCAGATTCCTTGGCCATGACGTTGTCATCGTTTTTGTTTTTGCGCCGTCTTTCGCTTTTGAGGTTCATAGTGTGGTAAGGTCGCACACTCCAAGCCCTAAAGACATCGAGGCATTGTTACTCTTACGATTCCATTGGAGCCAGAGTTCACAATCCCGAGCAACACAGACGAAGATTATGGAAACTATCGCCATTTTGGTGGACGTTCAGAACGTGTACTACACCTGCAAAGAACGCTATCAGCAACATTTTAACTATAACCATTTCTGGCAGCAGGTGACCAAAGATCGCCGGGTCGTTAAAGCCAATGCGTATGCGATTGCGTCCAACGACAGCCGTCAACGTCAGTTCCACCACATTTTGCGTGGTATCGGCTTTGAAGTGATGCTGAAACCCTACATTCAACGTTCCGATGGCAGTGCTAAAGGCGACTGGGATGTGGGCATTACTTTAGATGCCATCGAGCTGGCGCCGGAAGTGGATACGGTGGTGCTGGTGTCTGGTGACGGGGATTTCGACATTCTGGCCAAGCGCATTCAGGATAAATACGGCAAGCAGGTTGAAGTGTATGGTGTGCCTGGATTGACGGCGAAAAGTCTGGTTGACGCCGCCAATCGCTACGTCACGATTGAAGGAGCGTTACTCCTCTGATGGAGTGACACTCTCATCTGTGCTTGCTTCTGCGGTCGCTTGTTCCGCTTCCATCTTGGCGCGTTCAGCTTTGGAAATATAACGAGGCTTGTTGCTGTTGTGCAGCTTAGCGTTTTGCTTTTTCAGCTTCGTTTTTAAAATTTGGTTGATTCTCTTTTTACGGTTCATCTCTGGCTCTGGGAGTCAAGGTTGCGAGGTGCGGAGCTTACTTGTTTTCAGCCTTAAGCTCAACAGCTGCGCGCGAGGTTTTCTATCGGTTTAAAAGGTGGGTAAATGGCATTGTCATCGCTACTAACCAACGCATTGCTGACAGAGTTTAAAACGGTGCACGGCATGCTGCAGATATACTGCAAAGCGCATCATCCAAGTGAGATCAAAGGCGAGGATGGACTCTGCGAAGCGTGTCGCGCGCTACAAAATTACGCTGAAGTGCGCCTGGATCGCTGCCCCTATGGCCAGCACAAGCCAACCTGCAACCGCTGTCCGATTCATTGCTATAAACCCGAGCCCAAAGAGCAGATGCGTCTGGTGATGCGTTATGCTGGCCCGCGGATGTTACTGCATCATCCGATTCTGGCGATTCGTCACTTGCTGCATGAACGCCGCCCGATTCCGGCCAAGCCTCCGGCGAACCAGTCCAATCGTCATCAGCGTCAACAGCTGAAATGAATAAAGGCAAGCCGAAGCTTGCCTTTTCCGTATTCGATGCGTTGGCGTTATTCGCCCGCCACCCATTCGCGTTTGGTTTTTACGCTCGACAGCAACATGTAGATACACGTCGCCAGCAGCGTCACAAACAGGTAGCCCAACAGGCCTTGCGTGCCTTGCATAAACCAGTCAGCCAGAACCGGGCCTGCGACGGAACCGATGCTGTAACTGAACAGCATGACTTGCGTGGCAGACACAATGTAACTTGCGTCCAGTTTGTCGCAGCCAAGGTTAATCGCAATGGGGTAAATGGCGAATGTCGCCATGCCAAGCATAAACAGGCCCGCTGCCAGCATGTTAATGCCGGAGTAAATCAGCGGCATCGCGGTTGCGCCTGCGCCAATCAAGCAGAACATCGCCATCAGCAGCTTACGACCCATAAATTTAGACAGCCAAGGCACCATAGGTTGTACCGCCATCGCGCCCAGAATAACTAAGGCCATCAAGGTGCCGATATGGGTATTGCTGATACCGCGAGTCGAAAGTTCTACTGGCATCAGGCCGTAAATCGCGCCCAGCGTCAGGCCAGATACTAAGCAACCGATAATGGCCGCATGGCTCAGTTTGGTCATCTGCTTCCACGACAAACTTTCAGAGTGTTGCGATGGCGGCTGATCCGATTCGCCGTAAATCAGCACAACAGAAGCGAGCAGCAGCAGGGTAGTGATGGCAATAAACGGCACACCACCTGAAACACCGAGCACGCCGATGCCCAGTTGACCGATAGCGGTGCCGCCGTACAGTGACGCCATGTAGATGCCCAAGCGTTTTGCCCGGCCGGTTTCATCGCCATGCAGCAGCCAAGATTCCACCACCACAAAAACACCCGCAACAGCAACACCCGCAATAAAGCGCGTGATCAGCCACGCCGAGGCGTAAGGCAGTGATGGCAGCGCAATAATCGACAGTAGCAGAATGGCTAAACACCAAATAAATGCCATCCGGTGACCCAGACGGTTAACGAACGGTTCCATGATCATCGCGCCCAGCAGTAAACCTGCATAGAACACACTCGCCAGCCAACTGGCCAACGATTCTTCTAGTCCATAATGAGAAAGCATGAGCGGGATCAGGCTCATCAGATAGCCAGACGCGATCGCGTACAGCGCCAAAGCAATAACTGGCACTGAAATGCGTTGCGCAGGAACAGCGGACGTACTCACGGCGTAGCCTCGAAATTAGATGCAGAACAGGGGGAAATTCGCCGCGAATATGGAACTAAAGAATGGAAAGGTAAAACGAAAAATTATGGTCTTGACGATTAACAAAATTTATCAATCGGCTAAGCAGTGAAATGAGGGGTTAAGTTGGCATAATCCAGCAAATAATGCCAACTTTATTGTCTGTTTTTATGACAGGCTTACTTATTTAACGCTTGGTTGAGCCATTGATCGAACTGGGATTTTGGCAGCGCGCCATTGATCACATCCACTCTTTGACCGTTTTTGAACACCATAATGGTTGGAATGCTGCGAATCTGAAATTTTGCTGCCAGATTCTGCTGACTTTCGGTATCGATTTTCACGAAGCGAACCTGGCCTTTACGCTCTTCAGCCACATCACTGAAAATAGGCGCAAAGCCGACGCAAGGGTTACACCACGGAGCCCAGAAATCGACCACTACAGGTTGAGTGCTTTGCAACAATGCCTCAAAGTTCACGTCCGTTCCTTCTATCGGTGCTCCGTCTAAAAGAGATGCCTGGCATTTACCGCAGTTCGGGCTTTCGGAGATTCGTTCGGTCGGTACACGGTTTAGCCCGTGGCATGACGGGCAGCGGGTGTTAAATGTGGTCATCACTTTCTCTCAATCTGGCGCTGGGTTAGGCTCACTTTCTTACGCTGTGCGGATGTGCATAGGCAAGTTGTGGGGCATACCCCTTAACGTTAAGGGACAAATCAGCGTATAATTTCGGCCATTGCGTAATATAAACGTTCGTTGAACTGTCGGTTTCCTCACCGCGTGATGCTGTAAAGGTCGCAGTTCGCCTGCTTATTATCGCTCTCTCTACAGCGAAATGTGGGGGCAGGTTGCGCGATTACAATAGATAACGACAACAAAAAAACAGGATTACAATGACCAAGTTTTATGCCGAAATTACTGGTTGGGGCAAATGCCTGCCACCAGCGACGCTCTCCAATGACGATCTGGGTACGTTTCTTGACACCAATGACGAGTGGATTCGCACTCGTACCGGGATTGAAAATCGCCGTATCAGTCACGTCAACACCTCTGATCTTGCTACCGTGGCTGCAAAACATGCGCTGGCTTGTGCTGGCCTTGACGCTAATGACATCGACCTCATCATTGTGGCCACCTGTTCACCCGATTCCCTGATCCCAAACATTGCCTCTAAAGTTCAGCAGAACTTAGGGATTACGGCGGCTGCGGCGTTTGACCTCAATGCCGCCTGTACCGGCTTTGTTTACGGTCTGGAAACCGCGACCCGCCTGATTCAGGCAAGCAACTACCGCCACGCGCTGGTAATCGGTGCTGAGCGCCTTTCGTTCTACCTTGACTGGACGAAACGCGATACCGCTGTGCTGTTCGGTGATGGCGCAGGTGCCGCTGTATTGAGCCGCACGGAAGCTCAGGTGGGGCTACAGGATGCGCAAATCGGCTGTGATGCGGCTGGACGCGATATTCTGGCGGTGCCGAAATTTGGTACCGCGATGGATCGTTTTGATGAAGAGAACGGTTACTGGTCGTTTGATTTTGTCGGCAAAGAGATCTTTAAACGTGCGGTGAAAGGCATGGGCGCAGCAGCGCAGCAAGTGCTGGCGCGCAGTGGCCTGAGCAAAGATGACATTGATGTGGTGATCCCGCATCAGGCCAACATCCGCATTATTCAAACGCTGTGCGACCTGTCAGGTATCGATCAAAGCAAAGCGTTTGTGAATATTCAGAATTACGGTAATACCTCTGCTGCGACAGTGCCTATCGCGCTGTGTGAAGCGTTGGAACAAGGCAAAGTGAAACCGGGCGACAACTTGCTGCTGGCGGCGTTCGGCGCGGGTTTAACCTGGGGTGCAGGCCACATCAAGTGGGGTGAGCGTGTCACACCTATGGCGACCAGCGACGCTGCCTTGCCAGCCAGTAACCACACCGCATTGCAACTGCTTGAAAATGCAATTGAGCACTGCAAACGTCACAACGCGGCGGAATAATACAAGCAGGTTATTAAAAAAGGAGCGTACATCGCTCCTTTTTATTGTCTTTTACACACCGTTTGCAGAACTTACAGACTGATACAATTGCCCTGACTTCCCTGATAATTCTCGGACATTTCTTCACAAACGATTCCATAGATTGCACCCATCAAGATCGATGAAATGGTTTGTCATGAAAAAACGCACACTCTTTACTGCCATGACGGCGGTTATCCTTTTGGCCGGTTGTCAGGATTCGAACCCCAAAGCTGCTCAGGCGAATTCGCCATTGGTGGTGACCAAGCCTGTGGAAGTATTGGCCTATCAGCCGAGTACCACCTACATAGGCCGCGCTGAAGCGATGGAAGATACTGCCATCACCGCTCAGGTAACCGGTTATTTGCAAGCGCGCCACTTTGCAGAAGGCCAGATTGTCCAACAAGGTCAGTTGCTGTACAGCATCGAACCCTCTTCATTTTTGGCTCAGGTCGCCAGTGCCAAAGCCTCCTTGGCGCAGGCTCAGGCCGGGTTAAAAAAGGCCGATATGGATTTCAAACGTGCACAAACGCTGTTGCCGCGTGGCAGCATTTCTCAATCCGAATTTGATACGTTGAACGCCAATCTGCTTGGCGCAGAAGCGGCGGTGGAAGCCGCAAAGGCACAGCTCAATCTGGCTCAGGTCAATCTCTCCTATACCGAAATTCGCGCGCCATTTACCGGCCGTATCAGCAGCAGTAAGGTCAGCCAGGGGGATTTGTTGTCACCGTCGACCGGCGTGCTGACAACGCTGGTCAGCCTCGATCCAATTCATACCCGTTTCAGCGTCAGCGAACGTGAGCGCCTGACGTTTGATATCGATAAAGTCAAAGGCGATGGCAGCAGCGAAGCGAACGGGGTTGAAGTACAAATTATTCTCGAAAATGGCGAGGCGTACCCGCAACTGGGCAAGCTCGATTTTCTCAGTAACCGCATTGACATCAACACCGGGACAATTGCGATGCGCGCACTGGTGCCGAACCCGGAGCATCGTCTGTTACCCGGTCAGCATGTCAAAGTGATGCTACGCAGTAAACAAGCAAGCGATGTGGTGGTCGTGCCACGTAAAGCGGTGCAGATGGATCTGGAAGGTCACTATGTGATGGTGCTGACCGACGGTGATATTGCCGAACGCCGCAATGTCGAACTGGGCACGCAACTGCCGCAGGGAGTGGTCATTCTGGAAGGGCTGAGTACCGAGGATGTGATCATTACGCAAGGTCTGCAACGCGTGCGCAATGGTCTGACCGTGCGCCCGCAAGCCGCCACACAAGAGTAAGGGGACGTTATGCTCAGTCGTTTCTTTATTCAGCGCCCCAAATTCGCGCTGGTGATCTCCATCATTCTGACACTGGCGGGCGCCATCGCTTTGTCTGTCCTGCCGGTGGCGGAATATCCCAAAATCAGCCCGCCTTCAGTGAGTGTGACCGCTTTTTATACCGGCGCAAGCGCTGAGGTTGTCGAACAAGCGGTTGCGGATCCGATAGAAACTTCGGTCAACGGCGTTGAAAACATGATCTACATGTCGTCGAAAAGTGCCAATGACGGTTCTTACAACCTGACGGTGACATTTGATGTCGGCACCGATCCGGATATGGCACAGGTCAACGTACAAAACCGCGTGGCGCAGATTGAATCCAAGCTGCCGCAAGAAGTTCGCATGGTTGGGGTGACGGTGAAAAAGCGTTCTCCGGACATTCTGATGGTGCTCAACTTCTATTCGCCGGACGGGCGCTATGACGATCAGTTCCTGACCAACTACATCAACCTAAACGTCAAAGATCAGCTGGCGCGCGTTAAAGGCATCAGTGAAGTGAACGTGATTGGTGGCGGTGAATATGCGATGCGTGTGTGGCTGGATCCGAAGAAGATGGCCAGCCTGAAACTGACCACCACGGATATATATGCCGCGCTGGCTGAACAGAACGTGCAGGTGGCGGCTGGCCGTATTGGTGCTGCGCCATACCACGCGGCTCAGGACGTGCAGTTTAACCTGGTGACCAAAGGCCGGCTCGAATCTGTTCAAGAATTTGAGAACGTCGTACTGCGTGCCAATAACGACGGTTCCAGTGTCTACCTGAAAGACGTGGCACGTTTGGAACTGGGTAAAAAGTTCTACGATGGTAACGGCAAATTCCGTGGCCGCGATGCCTCAATTGTGGCTCTGTCGCTGCAATCGGATGCGAATGCGCTCGAGAGCGGTCAGGCGGTGATGGATATGCTGGACAATCTCAGCACCAACTTCCCGCAGGGTATGGTTTACGAGACCAGCTATGACACGACACTGTTTGTTGCCGAATCGATCAAAGGTGTGGTGAAAACGCTGGTGGAAGCGATTCTGCTGGTGATTGCTGTGACGTATCTGTTCCTGGGCAGTTTCCGTTCGACGCTGATTCCTGTGGTAGCGATCCCGGTGTCGCTGATTGGTACGTTTGCCGTGATGCTGATGACCGGTTTTACCATCAACACGGTGACGCTGTTTGGTCTGATTCTGGCGATTGGTATCGTGGTGGATGACGCGATTCTGGTGATCGAGAACGTCGATACCACCATGGCGAAGGATCCGACGCTCAGCCCGCGTAAAGCAACGCTGATGGCGATGAAAGAAGTCACGGGGCCCATCATTACTTCAACACTGGTGCTGTTGGCGGTATTCCTGCCTGTCGCGATGCTGCCGGGCATCACCGGCATCATGTATCGACAGTTTGCGCTGACCATTTGTATTTCGGTGGTGATCTCGTCTATTAATGCCTTAACGCTTTCTCCGGCGCTGTGTTCACTGGTGTTGAAACAGGGCGGTGACAATACAGCTCGTTGGTTTAAAGCCTTTAACCGTGGACTGGAAAAAGTCACCCATCGCTACGGTCAGATTGCCGGAATTCTGGTTAAGAAAAGTCTGATGCTGGTGATGTTCTTTGTGTTGGCAGTCAGTGCCGTCAGTTGGATGGCGAACAACACGTCGACGGCCTTTGTGCCGCAGGAAGACAAAGGCATTCTGCTGGTCAATGTTCAGTTACCAGACTCGGCGTCGCTGTCGCGTACTGAAGAAACCACCGCGCAACTGGTGGCGATGGTGGAGAAAGAGCCGGGCGTTGATGGTGTCACGGTTGCCAATGGTTACTCGTTTATGACAGGGGCGGCGGCTTCAAACGGCGCTTCATTGTTTATTAAACTGCATGATTGGGAAACGCGACGTGCGCTGGCGGGCGATCACTCTGCCAATGCGATTGCAATGCGCATCAATGGGCGCGCTGCACAAACGCTGCCGCAGGCGATCGTGTTTGCGATGGGGCCGCCGGCCGTACCGGGCATGGGTGCCGCTTCAGGTTTTGAATTTGTGCTGGAAGACGCACTCGGCCGCAGCCGCACTGATTTGGCGATGGTGATGGATGACGTCATCCGCACTGCGATGCAGCAACCTGAGATTGCCTATGCGTTCAGTACCTTCCGCGCCAACGTGCCGCACTATTACGTGGATATCGATCGCGAGAAAGCCAAGCAACTGGGCATTTCACTGTCTGATATCTTCCAGACGCTGCAAGGCAACCTGGGTTCGATGTACGTCAATGACTTCACTATGTTTGGCAAAAACTTCCGAGTGACCATGCAAGCCGACAGCGAACATCGTAATTCGATGGCAGACCTGAAGCATTTTCATGTGCGCTCGGTGAGCGGAGATATGATTCCGCTCAGCACCCTGGTCAGCTACAGCGAAGTGTTTGAACCGGATGTGGCGTGGCGCTACAACATGTACCGCAGTGCCATCATTCAAGGTCAGCCTGCTCCGGGTTATTCCAGTGGTGATGCGTTGGCTGCGATGGAACGGGTCGCCGCTCAGGTCTTACCGCAAGGCTACCAATATGAATGGACGGGAATGGCGTATCAGGAAATTCTGGCTGGTAATCAGGCCATTTACGCCTTTGCGCTCGCGCTGATCTTTATCTACCTGTTCATGGTGGCGCAATATGAGAGCTGGAGTATTCCGCTGGCGATCATTCTGGTGGTGCCGGTCGCCACACTCGGTTCCTATATGGCGCTGACTATCACCGGAACGGCACTCAATCTATACGCACAGATTGGTCTGGTGTTGCTCATCGCGCTGGCGGCGAAGAACGCGATCCTGATTGTGGAGTTTGCCAAGATGGAGCGCGAGGAGAAGAATCTGCCGATTGATCAGGCGGCGATCGATGGTGGTAAGCTGCGTTTTCGCGCGGTGAACATGACGTCATGGTCATTCATTCTGGGTATCTTCCCGCTGATTTTTGCCTCAGGGGCAGGGCATGTAAGTCAAAACTCGCTGGGGATTTCGCTGGTGGGCGGTTTGCTGTGTGTGTTACTCGCAGGCACCTTCTTAATTCCCGGATTTTACGCGCTGGTGCAACGCCAGCGAGAAAAAATTCATGGCGGCAATACGCGTTTAGTGGACATTGACGAAGACTAAATTGCGCGAGATCAAAACACTACTATTGAGGTTATCAGTAGTAGTGTTTTTGACACGTTTCCTGACGAAAAATTGACATTTCTCTTTCAAAGAATCTTCTAACCTATTCAACGTGATTTGAGGATGGACGCCAGGATTTGTTGCAGGAGCACGACAGTCACATATCAACTATAGTTATGCTTAACTGCAACTTACTGATTGTGCTTGCAGTATTCTCTCTGACTAGGCGATCCATCCATGACTTCTAGAAAAGCGTTGCAATTGGCGGACGACGGTTACGCCACATTACTTAAAATCGTCGATTTCCTGATCATCAATCTCAGTTTGACCGTGCTTATTCGTTGGATTGGCGCCAAAGAGACCGCGATCGACGCCACGGCCGCTTTTCTGTTTTCGGTTCTGTTTCTTTTGGCAGGTGAATACCTGCGTCTCTATTCGCATACCACTTTTAGCCGTATTCGCCGCTCCTTCATTCGCCTGTTGTACACGCTGGTCGTTGCGGCGTTAGCGATGCAACTGGTGAAATTTACCTTCAAAAACTTAGAAGGTTATACCATCACCAATTTGAACAATGCGGTGTTTTTGCAATGGTATGTGATTTTGTTAGCTCTGATGTTCAGTGTGCGCTGCGCAACCATTACGGCAGTGCGTGGCGTGCGTAAAGCGATGAACAAAAAACGCAGGGTGGCGATCATCGGCTTAACGCCCGGTGGCCTCACGATTGAGCAAGCGCTGATGCGTGCGCACCGTCCGCAAGATCTCGACATCGCGTTTTACGATGATCGCGATGAAAACCGCTTCCCTTATCCGATCCGCTCACCAATGAAAGGCAAAGTGGAGCCGTTAATCCAACTGGCGAAAGAGGATGGCATTGATGAAGTCTATATCGCCTTGCCAATGGTGGCGCGCGATCGTATTCGCCACTATCTGGATGAATTGTCAGACAGCACGGTCGATACCTTTCTGGTCCCTGATCTCTACACCTACAACCTCAGCGTTTCCCAGTTGAAAGAAGTGGGTGGGGTGCAAACCTTCAGTATTTTCAGTTCGCCGTTTGATGGCGTGGGCAAGTTCGTTAAACGCGTCGAAGACATCATTATCGGCTCTATGATTGCGCTGTTGATCTCACCCGTGCTGCTGGCGGTGGCCATCGGGGTCAAATTGAGCTCGCCAGGCCCGGTGCTGTTTAAGCAAGACCGTTATGGTTTGGGCGGCAAAAAAATCAAAGTGTGGAAGTTTCGTTCGATGAAAGTGATGGAAAACGACGCGGTAGTCACGCAGGCGACGAAAAATGATCCGCGCGTGACCAAGTTCGGCGCCTTTATTCGCCGTACGTCACTGGATGAACTGCCGCAGTTTATCAATGTATTGCAAGGCTCAATGTCCATCGTTGGCCCACGTCCGCATGCCGTCGCACATAACGAGCAATACCGTAAACTTGTCGATAACTACATGATTCGCCATAAAATTAAACCTGGAATTACTGGCTGGGCACAAATCAACGGCTATCGCGGTGAAACGGAGACCGTCGACAAAATGGACAAACGCATTCGTTACGACATCCAGTACATGCAGAATTGGAGTTTGTGGCTCGATATCAAAATTATTTTTCTGACCGTTTTCAAAGGCTTTGTGAGTGAGACAGCTTACTAGTGCATTAATCATCGCGGTGCTGGCCCCGGCGGCACACGCAGAATTAACCCCGAAGTCGCATATTGGTATCGCGGGAATCGATTTTCAAAGCCAGCTCGGCGTGGACTACGGTCACGATGACAACGTGACCTATCAACGTGACTCAGACGCGGCCATCGATTCCAATTTCTGGACGCTGACTCCGACACTGAAGGCCATCGGGGAGCGGGGCGAAGACCGTTATGTGCTGATGTACAGCGGCGAATATCGACGCTACGAAGATTCGTCCGCTGACGACTACGACCGCCATTTTATGATGCTGGATACCGCGTGGCGGTTTGGACGCATGCACGGCCTGACTTTTAACCTTTCGCAAACCTTTGGTCAGGAAAAACGTGGTCAGGATATGTCGGAAGGCTTTGATGACGCCGAATTCAAGCAGTTTGGCTTTAGCGAAGGTGGCTTGAAGAACTCGTTGCTTGATACCAGTTTGCGCTACAGCTACGGCGCGCCGGAAGGTCGCGGCAAGTTGGAAGTGATGCTACAGAGCAAAACTTTGCGCTTTCGTGATACTGATGCGTTCGAACAAGCATCGGCGTCGTTTTATGAATACCTGCTGGAGCAAGAGTGGGGGGAAGACAGTTTAGTGGTTGATTTATTTGACCAGTACAGCAGCAAGAGCCGTTTTCTCTATAGTTTCATTACCAACCGTCGTTACTACGATGAAGCGGAAAATAAGCGTAGCAATGAATATTATCTGCTGTTCGGTTTAAAAAGTGAGCGTACGGGAAAAACGACCGTCGAGGGGAATGTCGCTTTGTTGTACAAAGAGTTTCCCAATGATGAGAATGCCGAGGATTTTAAGGGCTTTAACTGGGATCTCGAAGCAAACTGGAAGCCAGTCAAGCATTCCGAGTTTACACTCTACACCTGGCAAAAAGTGAAGGATCCCGAACAAGAAGGGGGCTATGTCCTGGAAGGTAAATATGGCCTCGCGTGGACACATTATTGGTGGGTGGATCGTTTCTCTACCACGCTGGATTACGGCTATCAAACCGATGATTACCGTATCCCGAACAATGATCGCTATGACAAAACGCAGGTGGCCAAGGTTGCCATCGGTTACGATTTCCGCCCTTCAATTCGCGTTGAGTTGAATTATCAGTGGAGCGACATGACATCCAACACCGATGATGTCATTCGGTATGGAAACCAACCAGGGGAGACGTTCACTCGCTATTTGGGTTACGAACAATCCTTGATTCAGTTGTTATTAAAGGTACAGATTTAGATGCGCGCGTTAATTATTGCATGGTTGAGCTTTATTTGGCTGGTGGCGATGCCGGTATCGGCGGCTGACTCGCCACAACCCACTGCGCCAGGCGGTGACTCTCAGTCGCAGCAGGTGGAAGATTATCACCTGGGAACCGGTGACATGATCGACATCATCGTTCACGGCGAACCGGATATGTCGATGAAGCTGAAAATCGCCAAAGCGGGTGTGGTGAACTTCCCTTACATCGGTGAAGTCAAGCTGGCTGGCAGAACACCGACCGAAGTCGAAACGGAAATCGAAACCCGTTTGCGCGGCGACTACCTGCTTAACCCGATGGTGACCGTAAATCTGGCGGAATTTCGCAAAATTTACGTCACGGGTGAAGTTCAGCAACCGAATGGTTACGAATATCAGCCTCATTTAACGGTTGAGCAAGCGGTGGCGCTCGCGGGCGGCTTTACTGATCGCGCCGATCGTAAAGACATCAACATTCGCGTTTCAGCAACCAATGAACTGCTCAAAAAAGTTGAATTAACGCATCTTATCCAACCCGGTGACACCATCATCGTCGAACAGAGTTTTTTCTAATATGTCAGTAAGAATGGTAGAAAGCGGCACGAAAATGGAAAGCAGCATTGATTTTGCGCCGCTGGTGAAATCGCTTAAAAAACATGGATGGAAAGTGGTTCTGGCGACGGTTCTGGTCACCGGAGCTTGCGTACCACTGGTCATGTCGATCAGTTCGAAATACGTCTCAACGGCTGCGGTGCTGATCAAAGCGCAAGAAGACAATGCGACCCCGATTCAACAGGTCGACGGCTATGATTCAACGCGCGGTCGCTACTACGACACTCAATACAACCTCATGCAGTCGCGTGTGATCCTTGAGCGTGCGATCAAAACTCTCAAACTGGATGAAGATGCGCGTTATAACGGCGATAAGCCGCTGAGCGAATCCCATCCGGAGTGGACGCTGTCTGAACAGGAGCGCATGGAAAAAGCACTCAAGATGCTGCGTCAGAACATCACGTTTACCGAAGTGCGTCAGACTCAGTTGGTGTATGTCTCTTTTGAATCCAAAGATCCTCAGGAAGCGGCAAGAGTGGCGAATGGCGTCTCGCAAGCTTTCATCGACTACACCGTAGATAAGAAAGTCGAGAAAACCGAAGCTGCACAGCGTTGGAACGAAGAGCAGATGAAAGATCTGCGTCAACAGATTGCGGCGAAGAAGCAGGAAATGGAGCAGTTTCTGGATAAAGAGGGACTGCTGACATTCCGTGGGATTGATGGCTATGAAACTGAAGAGCTGGGCATTGTTACCAACAAACTGGCGGATGCCAAAGAGCGCCGTTTAGCGTCGCAGGCGCAGTACGAAATCGTTGCCCGCAACATGAACGCGCCGATTGAAGATATTGCGTCGATGCCGGAAGTGTCTGCACATCCACAAATGCAGGATCTGCGTATTGCGCTGATTCAGGCCAAACGCAATCTGGCGGATCTCGAACTGCGTTACGGGCCAAAACACAACAAGGTACTGGAAGCCAAAGCGCAGATTCATGCGATTGAAGCGCAAACCCGTTCATTACTGCAGGAGCTGAAAGAAGGTCTGCTCAAGCAGTACCAGACAGATCTCGCAAAAGAGAACCGCTACAAAGCCCTGGCGAAAGTTCAAAAAGATGATTTCAAAACGCTGGTGGCGAAACGTGACCACTACGAAAGCCTGAAAACTGATCTGGATAAAACAGAAGACTTGTATCGTCAGCTATTCCTGCGCAGCAAAGAGCAAAGCCTGACGTCGCAATATCGTGAAGCCGATGCGGTGTTGTATGATCCGGCAGCGGCGGCTGAGCGTCCGCAAAAACCAAACAAAGCCTTGCTGCTGGCGATGGTGGCGATTCTGACGCCCGCGCTGTGCATTCTCTATCTGATCATTCGCGCCGCATTGGATCGTAAAATTTACATGCTGAGCCAGATACAATCCAAATTGGGACTGAAGCCGCTGGCGGATATTCCACGCTTTGAAGGTGAAGAACCGCGCGAGCAGTTAGTCAGCCTGATCGAATCCAATCCTTATGCGATGGAAACCATTCTCGGGCTGAAAACGGCGGTGCGGCTGGCGGCGCCACAGGCGCGTGTGGTGGGTGTAATGGCAACCACGGTGCAGGAAGGAGCCTCATTGCTGGCACAACTGCTGGCTAAAGCCTGGAGTCAGAACGAACGCACGTTGCTGGTGGATCTTGATTATCGTGGTAGCGGTGCGCTGTCATTCAGCGTGATTGACCACCCACAACCTGAACCTGACGGTGTGGCGCAGTGGATCGAAACGGAGCAGTCACTGGATACTCTGATTCAGCCGCTGGCAACCCAGTGTGACTTTTTGCCGCGCGGCGTATGGCTGCATTCCCCACTGGTGCTGTTTGCCAATGAACGTTATGCCGAACTGATGCACGTTTTGAAAGAACGCTACGATTGCGTGATCGTCAATCTGCCTGCGCTGAGCGACAGCAAAGACAGCCAGTTGGCTGCGCAAGCTTTGGATACGGTTCTGTTGGTGGTGCGTGCTGAGCAACGTCAGGCACCGGAGATGGTGAACGATTTGCGTAAGCTGCACGGTGACAACATTCACGTGGTGGGCGGCGTGCTGAACCAGGTGAATGCGGAAAATCTGCAAAGCGAGGAGAGCAAACGCTTTATCACGCAAGGAAGTTTCACGACGTTCGCTGCGGTGGAGTAAGCCCATGAGCCTGCTCAGAAGCATCTCAACCATTGCCGGTTCGTCAGTCCTATCGCAGGTGATTGGCGCCGTATCGCTGTGGCTGATCTCTCATCGCTACGGCATGGGCGAGGTCGGTGTTTACGCGCTCACCTACAGCATTGTTCTGATTGGAGCGCAGGTGTGCACGTTCGCCTCTCAACTGTTGTTACCGAAACAGTCGGATGATTGGCTGGTGCAGAACATTGTGTTTTGCCTGCTGCAAAGCCTGATTGTGGCGTTGCCTTTCACCGCGGCCGTTGTGGTGCTGTTCGATAAGCCGTTTGGTCTGTTCTATCTGCTGACGGTAGTGCACGCTTGGGTGTTGGTGTCGGAAAACTTGCTGATGCGCGATGAGAAAATGGCGCTGCTGGCTTTGCAACGGATTTCGATGTCGGTGGTGGTGATTTCCATGATTGCGCTGTCTCACACCGCGCTGTGGTTCTACTGGGCGTGGGCGACGATTGCATTTGGGTTAATCATCCTGTGGCTGTGTTATTCGACCCCGCTCAAACAATTGCGCTGGAGTCATGTTTCATGGACAAATCTCCGCCATTTTTATCGTGCCAACCATCACCATATTTCCAAAGTGGGCAGCGCTGAAGTGTTGGCGATGGCCAACAACAACCTACCGATGGTGCTGATTAACTTTTGGTTTTCGTCCGTGACGGCGGGATACTTTGCGGTCGTCAGCCGCTTTTGTCTGGCTCCTGTCGTGATTGTCGGCAATGCGGTTCGCAATTCGATTTTCTCAAAGTGGTCGATTGATTTTCGCCATCAGCGCTTTAACTACCCGGAATTTGTCAAAGTCCGCAAACTGCTGTTTGTGCTTGGCCTAGTCGCAACTGCGGGCGTGTTCATCTTCTATCCGCTGGTGATGGAATTTGCCTATGCCCAGCACTGGGTCAGCCGCGAATGGGTTGAGTCGGTTCCCACGTCACGCTACATGCTGCCATATTTGTTTCCGGCGCTAGCGGTGTGTCCGCTGACGGTGATTGAGCTGGTGTTTGGTTCACCGCGCTACTTTTTGCGCATTCAGATTGAGCAGTTGGCGGCCGTTGTACTGGCGTTTGTGGTGCTGCCTTATTTCTATCCAGACTACGGCATGTCAGTGCTGGCCTTTGCGGTATTGTCGGCGCTGCGTTACGGCTTTATCTATCTCAAAGTGAATCAGCGTGCTCGCCTGATGCGCGAATCAGTGGGGGAGACCCATGCTCAATAACGGTCTCTACATGCAGGTTTATTTGTGGATGACGTTGGTTGTCTGCGGCATGGTGCAGTATTTCACCGGGGTGGGCGCCGTGCTCTGGCTGCCGTTTGTCCTGGCGTGCGCAATGTTGCTCCTGATGCTGCTGCAAACCCGCTACGCGCCATTCGGACTCGATAACCGAGAACGGGTGATTGCCGTGGTGTTTGTCGCCTTCTTTGCGATGGCGACAGTCTCAACGCTGCTGCAAAACGGTGTGGTGGTCACCATTGTCGGTTTGAAAAACGAACTGGCGATTGCGCTGGTGCTGTTTTGTCTGTTGCTCGGCTTCTGCCGTGAGTCGCAGATCTATCGTTTGACTCGCGCTATGTACTGGATCTTCTACGCTCAATTTCCCGTGATGCTGTATCAACTGCTGGTTGTGGTTCCCAAACGCGTGGCGATGAAAGGCGAGTTTGAGATGTGGGACTCGGTGGTCGGCACGTTTGGTGGTGACCCGATGGGCGGTGGTAATACCGCAGCGCTGGGTCTGTTCTGCTTGCTCATTATGCTGCTGAAAGTGTCGGAGTATCGTCACGGCGTGGCGAGCAAAACCAGTACCGCGTTTCATGTGATTGCTGCTTTCATCATGTGCATTCTGGGCGAGGTGAAATTCGTTATCCTGATCGCGCCCATTTTGCTGGCGTTTGTCTGGTTTGTGCCGAGCTTTATGCACGGGATGAAACGCTACAACGCCAAGATTATTCTGATCATGATTGGCGGTTCGGTGGCTTTGCTGCTGCTCGCCGTCTTTGCGCTGGCTTCATCCTATTCGTCTGCGTTCGGTACCGATCCCAACAAAGGCGCGTTTGAAATTTTCATCGAATCGATGGAATACATTTTTGACCCCAACTTCATCATGGAAAATGGCGAACTTGGCCGCATGACCACCGTATTTTTCTGGCTGAAAAACAGCGGCTTGTACGGGCTGCCCAGCATGTTATTTGGTTATGGCCTGAATGCCACCAACCATGGCAGTTCGGTCGCCCCCGGTTTCCTCAACGATGTGTTTAATGTGCTGCTGGATTCGACCTCTATGAGCATGTTGTTGTGGGAAATTGGCCTGATCGGCACGTTCTTGTATCTGTTGGTGGTGTGTATGGTGATTTGGGTAGCGATTCCCCAACCTCGCCTGCACGCATCCGACATGGATGTGGCTGACATTCGACTGGTGGCCTACCAGCCTGCGTATATCGCGTTTGGTCTGGCGGGGCTGATGAGCATTCCTTACAGCCAGATTCTGATGTTGGTGCCGATGATGCAGTTTATGTTTTTCTTTTCTCTGGGTGCAGCGCTGGTGATCCGCAAATCTGTACTCACACTGGGAGAGCGTTCTTATGAGTGAAATGCCTACCGTCTCCGTCATTATCAAGACTTACAACGAAGAAGAGGGAATTGCGAAGACCATTCATAGTATTCGTGACAACCTCCATGCCTATCCGCATGAAATTTTGGTCGCCGACAGCCTGTCGAGTGACAACACCCAGAAAATAGCCCTCGGACTTGGGGCGGTGGTGGTGTCGTTGGTCCATGGAGAGGAGCGCTGTTGTGGAGTCGGGCACCAGCTTGGTTATCTGCACGCGCAGGGGGAGTTTCTGCTGCTGTTGGATGGTGACATGCAGCTGGCACCAGGCTTCATCGAGAAAGGGATTGAGTTTTTACATACCCATCAAGACTACGCTGGCGTGGCCGGAATGGTGGAGATGGACGATGCGGTGAGCTACGAATTTAAGTCACGCAAGCAGCGTCTGCATCAAATTTATCCGTTGGGGGATTGTCATCATCTGGCGGGCGGTGGTTTGTACCGCAAGTCGGCGATTGACCACATCGGTTATCTGACCAATCGCAACCTGCACGCTTATGAAGAAGCAGAGCTGGGTATGCGCCTGCACCAAGCGGGTTTCAAACTGCGCAGGCTTGATGTGCCGTATTTCCATCACACCTCATATGTGATGTCGACGTTTGCCTTGTTGTGTCATCGCTGGCGGAGCCGCTACCTGTGTGCTTCCGGCGAATTGCTCAAAACATCGTGGGGTAAACCGCATTTTGCTCAAGCCGTCAGCACCGTGAAAAACGAACTGATCTTTGCGCTGTATCTGCTGGGTGTGGCGTTTGCACTGTTGTTTTTACCGTGGAGCTGGTTTGGCTTAGCACTACTGCCACTGGCTGCCTTCTTTACGCTGAAAGTGGTAAAAAACCGCTCGCTGCGCGACGCTGCGCAAAGTGTGGTTAACCTGAGCGTGTTTGCCGCAGGCCTGATTCGTGGTTTGGGCGCGGCGTTAAAAGATCCGGCGACAGCGCCGGAGAATCGCGTCATTCGAGGAGAAGAGTGATGAAAGTGTTGTTGGTCAATAAATTCTTCTTCATGAAAGGCGGCGCAGAAACGGTCTTTTTTCAGGAACGCGAAATGCTGATGAAATCCGGAGCGGTGATCGTCGATTTCTCAATGCAGCATGAGAAGAATTTCGCCTCAGCGTATCAGGATTTTTTCGTATCGAACGTTGATTACTACGACGGTCATGGTTTGATGAGCAGCGTACGCACGGCTCTGGATTTCATTCACAATCGCGAAGCATGCCGGAAAATCCGCATCCTGATTGAACAGGAGCGGCCGGATGTGGTGCATTTCCACAACATTTATCATCAGCTGACGCCATCGATCATCAAAGTCGCCAAGTCTCTTGGCTGCAAAACGGTGCTCACCGCGCACGATACCAAAATTGCCTGTCCGAGTTACACCATGTACCGCGACGGTCATACCTGTGAAGCGTGCCTGCATGGTTCGGTGTGGAATGCGTGTCGCTACCGTTGTCAGCAAGGTTCACTGTTTAAGAGTGCGTTATTGTCGCTGGAGGCGGTATATCAGTCACTGGCCGGCAACTATCAAGCGCTGGATGTGATTGTGTCGCCGAGTGAATTTCTGGCCAATATCATTCGTCAGAAACTGCCGAACAACCGCATTGATGTGATCGTCAATGGGATTGATGAACACGTCGATGCGACGGGTTGCCGCGATGATGGCTATTTTCTCTATCTTGGTCGTTTGAGTCAGGAAAAAGGTGTGGCGACACTCGCCTCTGCTTATCAACGGTCGCAGAAACGAATGCCACTGAAAGTGGTTGGGGACGGCCCGTTGTATGAGTCATTAAAAGCGGAACACAGCGACATTGATTTCCTGGGTTTTCAAAGCGGCGATGCCCTGCACGCACTGATCAAGCAGGCCAGCGCGGTCATTGTGCCCTCGGAGTGTTATGAAAACTGCTCGATGTCGGTACTGGAGGCAATGGCCTATGGTAAACCTGTCATCGGGGCCAATATCGGCGGTATTCCGGAACAGGTGCGGGACGGCGTGGAAGGCCGCTTGTTTGAAGCAGGTAACCCGGATTCTCTGGCGAGTGTAATGGACGAGTTCGCCACACAAAAAGAGGCGGCTGTTGAGATGGGACTTCATGCACGTCAACGACTGCTGAATAAATACTCGCTGACCACTCATGAACAACGTTTATTAGATTTGTATCAGCAACTCGTCAGTGAGGCGGCTTAACATGAAAATTACCGTATTGGGCACGCGGGGCATTCCCGATGTGCTGGGGGGCGTTGAAACCCATTGTCAGCATCTTTATCCGCAACTGGTTAAACAGTTCGGCGCCGAGGTGTGTGTGATTGCGCGTTCTCCTTACGTGCCTTATCAACGCTCTTCTTATGAAGGCGTGCAGACCAAAGCGATTTGGGCGCCGAAGAAAAAGTCACTTGAGGCTATAGTGCATTCAACTCTGGCTGCTTTCTCAACCCTGTTTGATGGTTCCGATGTGGTTCACGTGCATGCGATTGGCCCGGGGTTGGTCGTGCCGCTGCTGCGTCTGCTGGGTAAGAAAGTGGTGTTTACCCACCACGGGCCGGACTACGATCGTCAGAAATGGGGCGGCTTTGCTAAAAAAGTGCTGATGTTGGGCGAGAAATTTGCCGCGAAGTGGGCCAATGAAGTGATTGTCATTTCAGAGGTGATCAACCGCATTCTGCAGCAAAAATATCAGCGTTTTGATGCCAATTTGATTTACAACGGTGTTCTGGCGCCTGTGCCTTTAAGCGCAGATATCATCAGCACAACCTTGAGCCAGTATCAGTTGACGCCACAGAACTACATGGTTGCGGTGGGACGTTTTGTGGAAGAGAAAGGTTTTCACGATTTGATTGATGCATACCGCGATTCCGGGTTGAGCATGCCGCTGGTATTGGTGGGCGATACGGACCATGAAACGCCATACAGCGCGGCGCTCAAAGAGAAAGCGCGCACCACACCAGGCGTTATCCTGACAGGCTTTTTGAAAGGCGATGCGCTCAAAACCGTGTTCTCGCAAGCCAGATTATTTGTCATGCCTTCCTATCATGAAGGACTGCCGATCGCGCTGCTCGAAGCAATGTCGTTCTCGTTGCCAGCCATTGTCAGTGATATTCCCGCCAACAGCGAAGTGGCTCTGGATGCCAATTGCTATTTCCCGGTGGGTGACGTCTCGGCACTCAGTCACAAGCTGGCGGCGCTGCCTGAAGAAACGCACGTTGACTATTCTGAATACTTGGCAAAGTATGACTGGCAGAAAATCGCCCAGCAAACCATGCAGGTTTACCAAAAAGTTGTAGGACGGACAGTGTGACAGCGGCAAATGAACATAAAGCGGTGACTCAGTTTTACTACGCGCTCGATCAGGAAGTCGCGCAGGAGTTAACCGACAAACAGAAGCAGGCCATTGAGCATGCGATAAAAAGCGTTGGGTTGGGTAATCGTCATCCGGTTGATGTACGCAAAAGCCTGCCTTGGTTTGGCAAGCGTTACTATCTGGTTTTACTCATGGGACGCGATCGCCGAACTCAATTGCGGGCGTCTGAATCGAAGCTGGCCAACTTTATTGTCACCTCAGCGATATTAGTGGGTCTGCTCGCGCTGTTGGGCTTGTCATTTCTGGCGCTGTATCTGCTTAAGTCCGCGATGGGTATCGATATTTTCCCCAACTACTCACTCGGTATCTGGGATTGGTTTAAAGGGCTGATGCAATGAGCTCACTCACGAAGCGTTCTTCCCGCGGCTTACTGTGTCACATCGGATGGATTTTGCTGCTGATGTTGCCACTCTCTGCCTGTCAGGCGGAAAAGAAAACGCCCTCTTCGTCCACATCGGATTCACGCAATGAGCTGATGGTCACTGTGCATCCTGCCGCGCTCAGTGGGCCGATTTCGAACCCCGGTGTCGGTGTCGAAACCTTTCACAACAGTTGGGGCGTTTCGCTGACCAGCGATCAATATCCGGCGTCAGGTGTGGATTACTACCGTTTTTACTGGAGCGATCTGGAACCGAAAGAAGGCGAGTACGCGTTTGATACCATCGACCGTCTTCTGGCTCTTAATCAGGCGCAGCAGCCAGCTAAAATGGTCGCACTACGCTTTATGACGGCCGATGAGCCGTGGAGTGGCAGTAAAATTCCCACTTGGTTGATCAATAAAGGCATCCGTGGAGTCTGGACGCAAGATGGCAAAACCTTTGTGCCGGATCTGGACGACAATCTGTACCTCTATTATGTTGAAAAACTGCTCAATACACTCGGGCAGCGCTACGATGGCAATCCGAGTCTGAGCCATATCGATATTGGGATGGTGGGCTCTTGGGGCGAGTGGCACAACAGCAATTTTTCTGCGCTGGAACCGTTGCATCAGCGCTACAGCGATGACGAACTGAACAAACTGGTCGATTTGCATTTTGCTGCGTTTCCACAAACGCCGAAAGTGATGCTGATCAGCGGCGAAAACAGTCTGGCCTATGCGGTGGAGAAAGGGGCAGGATGGCGCGCCGATTGCTGGGGTGACTGGCATCATTTCTCAGACAGTTGGAGTCACATGGTCGATGATTATCCTTATCGCCTCAAAATGGCTCAGCAAACTTATGCGCTCTTTAATCAGGCATGGCAGTCCGCGCCAGTCAGTCTGGAAACCTGCGGCAATATGGCTGAATGGCTGAGTACGCAAAACTATACCCGCGAGCAGGTCAAAGCCAGTCTGGATTGGGCGGTAGCCCAGCATGCCTCAACGTTAAACCTAAAATCTCAACCCGTGCCGAACCAATATCGGGATCTTCTGGATGATGCGCTGAGTCAAATTGGCTATCGCCTGCGCGTGGATACACTTGAGCATCAGGCGCAGCTCTCAGCCGGTTCAACTCTGACGATTCAAACGTTATTCGTGAATGAGGGTAACGCGCCGCCATACCATCACTACTATCTGGCGTATCGTTTGATCAACGATGCTGACGAATCGGCGTTTTTGGCGATTTCGGATAACGATGTGCTGCAATGGCTACCGGGTGAGCATTCGACCATGAGCAGTTTTACCCTGCCAAAGCGATTACCTGCTGGCCATTACTTTGTGGAGCTGGCGTTGGTGGATCGCTATGGTAAAGCGCAACTGAACCTGGCAAATAGCGGCAAACAACAATCTGGTTGGTATCGGTTATCGGATTTAACAGTGCGATAAGCAGAAAGGAAAAAGCGGGCTCAGCCCGCTTTTCTGTTTTAGACCAATGCCTGAGCCAGCAAGCTGATAGGGTGAATGGTCTCCAGCGCGGTGTTTTCTTCAATCTGCCATTTACAGGTTTCGCAGTCGGTAATGGCAAAATCTGCGTCGGAGGCTTTAATCGAATCAAACAGGTGCGAGCCGATTTTCATTGAAACGTCGTAGTTCTCCGCTTTGAAGCCGTAAGTGCCGGCTAAACCACAACATTCACTGTCGAGTACAATCAGCTCCAGCCCCGGGATCATACGCAGCAGTTCAATGGTAAACATTACGTTACCGCTGCGTTCCAAGTGGCAAGGAGTGTGGTAAACCACCTTCAGATTGACGGGCTTCATTTTGGGCGCGTTACCGTTCATGAACTCTTTGAGCAGGAATCGGGTCACGTATTCAATCTCGTTAGAGACTTTGCTGTTATCGACACCCAGCACATGTGGGTACTCTTGCTGTAAAGTAAACGAGCAGGTGGACGAGGTGGATATCACCTTGGTGTGGTAATCGTTCACCGCAGCTTCCATGTGCTTCACATTCAATAGCGCATTTTTGCGCGCCTTATCGTGAAAGCCGTTGGCAATCAGCGGTACGCCGCAGCATTTTTCGTTGTCCAACAGGCGCACGCCAATGTTCATCGCGTTCAGAACTTTGACTAAGTCTTTGCCCAATTGCGGGTGGTTGTAGTTCACGTAGCAGCCATGAAAATACGTGACCTGACGCTGATACAACGGCTGGCTGGTGCAGTTTTGTTTGAACCAGCGGCGAAACGTGCCGTGCGAATATTTTGGTAGCGCTTTGTGGTCATGCACGCCGATGGTTTTGTGCATGATCTTTTTCACGATCGGCATCGATGTGGCGAAGTTCACCACTGGCGCAAAGGGTGTCGCCAGCGAACCGAACAGATCGGTGTGGCTGAGTACGTAGTCGCGCATCAGTTTCGGATTGAGCGGTTTCTTGCCGTGTTTACCTCGTGCCACCGCGATAATATCGCCGATTTTCACCCCAGAAGGACAGGCCGTCTCACAGCGTTTGCAGTTGGTGCAGTATTTCAGTGCTTCATCGTAGTATTCCGGGCTTTTGATGCGTAAACGCTCACCGTCCGGGCCGCACTGTTTCGGCCCCGGGTAATCCGGGTTGGCTTTGGCGACCGGGCAGTAGACGGTACACACCGTGCACTTAATACATTGGTCAAAGCTGGTATTCAGAGGAGCAGCTTTTGAAAATGGCGCGTTCATGCGAGCACCTCCTGATCAGATGGTTTAGGGTGAGAAACGGGCACTTGCGGATTAATACATTGCATGATGGCGTGATAGGCCGTACCAATCGCGACGCCACCACCACAGCCTTCAAAAACCGGGTCGTAACCTGCCAACATCGAACCGCAGCAGTAGAGGTTTTGCACTGCTTCCCCGTTGCGTGTGGGGTTGAACTGAGCGTTGGTTTCCACACCGAAAGCCATAAATGGGTGTGAACGGTCAGCGAAAAAGGCGGGATTACGCCAATCCGCCCGCGCGGGTTTGTGTGTCACTTGCAGCCCAAACACAGGTTCGGTGATGGTGTGTTGCTCAGCATGCAACCCCTGACTGAAATAACTGCCGGTTGCCATGATGTAGTGTTCAGCGCTGATGGGCATATCGCGCAGGTTTTGTGTTTGCAGGCTCACCAGACGGCCGCGTTCAAAATGGCCATTAACCACTTTGTCGCCTTTGAGGTGAATACCACCCAACTGAATAAAGGTGCGGCTCAACGCTTCTTCGATGCGGATTCCGAGCAGAGAAGGCGGCATAGTCGGCACTTCATGAAAGTGAAGTTGCGTCGTAGCGCGCAGCTTGGTGAGCAGCGTCAGGCCGTCACCGTTGCCCATAATCGCGGGCATGATCACCAAGTCATCACGATTGGCGACACGCATTAGCCCGTCACACAGCGTGGTCCACGCGGCTTCCTGTTTGAGCAGGCGCGCAATATCGATAGAGCGCAGCTCGTTCGGGTTGCGGCGATAGCCATCAAAACCCGGAATCGACAACGTCACCGTATGAATCGGCACAGCATGAAAATCAGGGTGTTGGCTGAGGTTATCTTTCAGCATTTGCGGTTGGAAATCGCGATAGCCGTCTATTGAAACCACCACGATGCGCTCAAATGGCACCTCGCTACGGTGTTGATAAACGAACGGTTGCGAAAGCCAGGTGGCTTTCAGTGCGCCCAGCGGGGTAATACGTCCGTGGTTCGCTAAATCATCCTGATGCTGCAGCGGCACATTGGCGGCCGCTAAAGTATGACGAAACCACTCCAGACCTTTTTGCAAAGTGGTGCGCCCCACCGCATTGTAAGGGTGCAACGGCGCTTGCTGTTTTAATGCTTCGAGCGCATCAAACGGATGCGTTACCGGGCTGCCGTCTGGTAATTTAGCCAGCACATCAATGGAGCCGGATGAGAAATGCAGCGCGCTTTGGCCCTGACTGATTAACACGGTCTTTTTACCGGCTTGTAGGCTGCGAATGGCGGCGGTGTAGCCAGCAATTCCGCCACCGACAACCGCTACATCATAGTGCATCATAAACCCGCCTCCTGTTGTTCTTGTTGTTCTGGCTGAGAGTGATGGGGAAGGTCGCTGGCACCGAGCAGACCTTCGTAGATCCAATAACTGAATTCCGCTTCGCGCAGTGCATCACCCCAGAAGATCGGTTTAATGCCTTTCCAGCGCTCTTCCAGAAAATCGACCAGCAAGCCGCTTGATTGACAGCCGTCGACCTGACCATATTCGGAAAACAGGCTGGCCGCACGGTAGATGCACAGTTCGCCCTGACAAGGGCCCATGCCTAAGCGAGTGCGGCGGCGTAAATCGACCAGATTATTGACGTCGAGCTGCTTAATGGCGTATTCGATTTCGCCAGCGGTGACCATTTCGCATTCACAAATAATCGCTTGGCTCTTGGCATCATCGGACAAGAACTGTTTTGCGCGTTCGCCATGACGGTAGATCGCCGATTCATAAACTGGCTTGGCAATGCTGGCCGTTTTCTTAACCGTTTTTGGTGTTTCGTTTGAGCCCGGCAGCGGGCGGGTATGTGTTTCACACTCGGCGGTATTACCCAGTTTCTCGGCCACCAAATCGGTCGCCCATTCGGCCATCAGACGATAGGTCATCAGTTTGCCGCCAGTAATGGTGGTAAGGCCTTTCAGGCCGTCACGCTGTTGGTGATCCAGTAACACGATGCCACGGCTGATATTGCGGCCGCTGCCGTCGTCGTCCACCGCCACAAGAGGACGTACGCCCGCATAGGCGCGCAGCACGCGGGTATTGGCCATGATTGGAGCGAGTTTCGCGCCTTCGGCCAACAGTACATCCACTTCGCGCTCGGTCACATGCAAGTTATCGATCTGGTCGTAGTCGATGTGCTCGGAGGTGGTGCCGATGAGCGAAATGGTGTCGCCCGGAACCAGAATGTCCGCATCCGATGGTTTACGGCAGCGGTTAATCACCAGATTATTGATGCGGTAATCGAGGATCAGCAGTGAACCTTTGGCTGGGAACATCTTGATGTTGAGATCGGCATATTCGCAGATATGTTGTCCCCAGATGCCCGCTGCGTTGATCACCTCTTTAGCAAAGATTTCAAACTGTTGGTTGGTGCCCAATTGCAGGCAGCGCACGCCCAGCACGGTATCGCCCTGACGAATCAAACTGGTGACGATGGTGCGGTTAAACATGCGCGCGCCATGTTCTTTTGCATCCAGCACGTTAGAGGCACACAAGCGAAATGGGTCCAGCGTGCCGTCTGGCACTTTGACCGCGCCAATCAGCGCCGGGTTAACGTTCGGCTCCAGAGCCAGTGCTTCTTTGGGCGTTAAACGGGTGGTTTCGATGCCTGCATTGCCACATGCCTGAATAAAAGTGTCTTGAAAGCTGAGTTCGTCTTCAGGGAGGGTAATGAACAGACCGTCAGTTGCCTCCACACAATGTCGGGCAATACGCTTGAGCGTTTGGTTTTCCTGAATGCACTCTTTCGCCGACTCAGCGTCGGTCACCGCATAGCGCGCGCCAGAATGCAGAAGGCCGTGATTTCGACCTGTGGTGCCAGAGGCAATGTCATCTTTTTCCAACAGGATGCAGGCGATGCCTCGCAATGCGCAATCCCGCATAATCCCGGTTCCGGTAGCGCCGCCGCCAATGATTACGACGTCGGTTTCCATTCGTTGATAAGCCGTCATGACCTTTACCTTATGCAACTTGAATAAACTTACACTTAGTGTGTCATTTTTTATCATTTGTGTTCGGTATGTTGCTCACAAAAGCGCGAACGAGCGCAAAATTGATATTTTTGGTGATTGTTTAGTAGGGTTGTGGAGAAATTAACCAACAATGTTGCGGGTTTTTAACAGCTGGATGCACAGAAATGTTACATATAAGTGGATGAAAATAAGGATAAATGAGCTAACGAGCTGGTCAGATGTGTTCGTTGTTGAATGGGTAAGTTCGGTAATAAAAAACGTACAACGCCTTATGTAATCAGTAACTCTCTGTTTATTTAGTGTTTACTCAATTAGATAAAGGTAAGGTGAAAAGTGAACCTACTGATGAAATGATCAAAATGATGCGCCAATTAACAAAAAACGAGTTTGACGTTAACAATTTTGTGCTCGAACGCTCATAAATTTCCATATTCGATTTTCGAGAGCAGTTTTCTGTGCCAGATTCGCCCTACACAAACATTGTGTACATAACAATAAACAGGACTCTTACTTATGACTCGAACAAAACAACATACTCTTTTAGGAGA
>ERZ1673961.175-NODE-175-length-32786-cov-148.839877_pt1 | contig 32786 bp, 43 predicted proteins | sample MGYA00580189_ERZ1673961 | MGnify/ENA primary metagenome ERZ1673961 (study PRJEB41334, sample SAMN05608105) | rock metagenome | biome: terrestrial subsurface; feature: shale formation; material: shale | place: USA: Pennsylvania ... | reverse complement strand
TGTGCAAGTTGGTATGTGTACAGTTAATTTATTGGTATATGTACAGTTAATAAAATAAATATATGTACAGTTATATAATTATTTTTATATGTACACTTGCGGCAGTGTAAAAGGTGTGCTATCTTTTATATGTGTACAGATAAAGACAGCAAACAAGGAGCCTGGCATGAAACTAACTGACGGAATGGACCGCACAAAGTACATCGTTAAAGCGGCCAAACATATCCAAGAAGAAGGTCAAGAAAAGGGACCTAAATACATCACTGACCGCTGCGGTCGTGTCGCTAAGGATGAGCACAAACGTCTTGGCTGGGTTGTGGACCAGGTGTCAGGTGAGCTGGCCAGCAATCCACAAATCAGCCATAACCACTATATCAATCTTATGAATAATTACCGTAGAGCCATCAAGGCCCTAGGGTATAAGCATCACCAAATAGAAAAGACATTAGTAACTTTTATCAATAAATATCAAGAATATAGGCCTGAAATAGCGGAGATGCTGGACCCCTCTTTGCCAATTGATACCTTGAGAGAGAATGTGATCCTTCTGAAATCACAGGCCAGGTCAAAAAGTGAATTTCGTAGTGACCTGCTTGGTCTTCGCATCGAGTTTCACCTCTACTATCTGTTTGAGCCAAAGGGCATTGCAACCGATAAGCGCAAAGAGCAAGTAAAAGAAGCGTTGAATGAAAAGCATGAGAACGTCATCAAGATAAATGGCGATCACATCAAGGAACTGGCCACAAAAATTCTGTCAGAAAAGGACCCGTCATATACAGACCTTGCAGTTGGCCTTGCTCTTGCGACTGGCCGTCGAGCTAATGAGATTATGAAGACTGCCAGCTTTAAGAAATCAGGTGAACGGTCGCTTATGTTTGAGGGACAGCTAAAAACCCATAACCGATACCTTTTTGAAGAAATTGGAGCATACGAGATACCTTGTATTGTTGATTCTGACTTAGTAATTAAAGGATTGAAATTATTAAGAAAAAAAACAGGAGCGGAAATCCTAGAATATACTGATGTCACTGGACGTACAGTTAAAAAGGCTGTCGCTGACGGCGATACTAAGGACTTGAGACACAACGATGCTGTCAACCTTCGGTTCACTGCATCACTTAACCAGAGAGTCAAGGCCATACTAGGCCATGGAGAGTTTAGTTTCAGGACCTGCCGGGCCATCTATGTCGAAATAGCATTCCATGAGTTCAGACATAACGGCGAATCGAAAGCGGCCTTCCGTAGCAGAGTTCTTGGCCACTCAGGTGGTGATAAATCAACACAGAACCACTATGAGGGGTTTGAGCTTGATTCCAAGGTGGAAACCATCGGTGTGGTTGATATGGGCCAAAACGAGGCTGACAAGTCATACAACAAGCAACTGCTGAAGCACCTGGAGCAATACGATGCAACAATTGCAGCCTATCTGAGAGCGCCTAACTGGAAACACATTCATGATTGGCTAAAAGACCAGGTGAAAAACGGCCTGCAGCTTGACCAAATAACCACAAGCTATCTGAGAAAAATGTGCATCATCAACAACAAAAGCCTCAATGCAAACACCATCGCCAAGTACCTGGAAACATTGAACCTAGATAAGGTTCCAGCAGAGCAAGAGGAAAGCCATCAGGAAGAACTGGAGCAGGAAGAAGAACAGAAAGTGTCATGGCCAAAAGCTAAAGACATTAAGGTCCAGTCTAAAAAAGAAGGTGATATGTGGCATGTCTGGACTGAGGTTAACGGAATGCGGTGGGAAAATTGGTCTAAAGGTAGAAAAACAGAAGCTGTGAAGGCATTGCGACAACAATATGAGAGGGAATCAGCGGAAATGTAATAGCGGGGCTGGTGCCGCATTGACACCAGCTGCGGTACTCAACGGAGGGTTTGCTCTCCCGCTCTCTTTTGGTCCTGTTTGTTTTGTACATCCAGGGCCATTTTTTTTGTCTCAGACAATAGTTCTGATAGAACCGCCAGGCATCCTTTAGCCGTTCCCATAGACATCTCATCCGGTGTTAGCCGGATAACCTCCACGATTGACTCCATTCTGTCCAGGCGTTCATTAACAGCATCAGCCACTGCCACATCGAGATACTTCATAACCCTAAAACCCCTCCCGTGTGTCCGTTCTCATGTCCTTATGATACTGTATATTCATACAGTTAACACTAATTAACGATGAAATTTTGGGCCCACTGGAAAGGCGGATGATCCATATCAATTTTTGCATTTTGCTAACAAGCCATTTGCAAAATGAATACAAAATTATGTCCCTTTTATTCATGTTTTCACCTTTTACCAACTATCTTTTTATTATGTTTTTGATTCGTTAGAGAAATTCTCACATGAAATTAGTGGAGTAAATAAGACCCCTAAAAATGGTCCGTTTTGTGCCTTATAAACCTATATTTAGAGGTGTTGGGGGTGATAAATGTCACGAAAGAGCATCGTTACAGCTATTAAAAATCGCAGAGTGGATGCGAACTTAACCCAGAAGGAACTGGCAGATCAGGTGGGTATGAGCGAAAAAACATACCAACGGCTAGAAAGTGGGGTTGCTGACATGAAAATAAGCCAGTATTACTCCATTTTAAAAGCACTTAACATCACCGACCTGGACATTGTCCTGGATACCTATGACGTAGACGCAGCAACCCCATGGGATGTGGCTGCGGCAGCTCGTCTCTTACTGCCTGAGACAAGGAACAACCTGGTGGCAAGCATCATGTCAGAGTGGCGGCGAGCTGAACGGCAGTTTAATGCTGATATCAACATTAAAACCCAGCGTTAGCCTCCATTACCTCCATTAGCTGGCTTGTCCGCCTGTTCTGGCCTGCTTTGCCTGCATGGCCAGGTAGGATTCGAGTACATCAAAGGACAAATAACCAGTTTCTAGGTCTCTCATATCGTCATGGCTGAGGTGCGCGTAGGCAAATTCAAGCGAAACACCTACGGATTCAGCCGCCATTTCCACCCAATCTTCGGCGGTAATGCGGTCGCAAATTTCGGTACCCAAATCTGAGGTCGCCAGGGGCTCAAATGCTACGTCTGCCGGGGCCTCGTGGTTGGTTTCCTCTGTCACATAAGGTGCGGTGATATTAGATAAATCAGCTGTGCCAGGTGTGACAAAATCGCCGGTATTTTGTTCAGCAGGTGCCGATGCAGGCATCCGTGGTGCCCATGCTTCGTCTTCTGCTTCCTGCAGGTGCTGTTCGATACCTTTGTTACGAAGAAGCGCTAGTTTGCGTACAAATTCAAGTTGTCCTTCATCCAGGCTGTAAACCCATACGCGATCATTGCCGTCTCTTATCTGCTTTGAAGTGACAGATAAGCCACGACTACGCAGGAAGTCGTTAAACCAGCGCACAGGGCTTTTGAGTGCGTTAAAGGTTACAGTGATGCCACTGTACTTAAACAGCGCCTCACGGTTGCGCAGGAGCCATTTGCGGAGTGCATTTGCTTCTTTGCTTGTCCACTCCCTTCCGTTGTAGTTCAAGTCGTCATCAAGACCGGCAGCAGCTAAAATTTTAGACTGATGTTGCTTGCGCTTACTGTAGTGTTTTAGGTCAACACGGCTGGTGGCAAATTTTCGGTTTCTAACGTCGAGCCGCTTGGCTGCGTCCATGGATAGCGCGGAAATAGACAGCTTTTTGATAGAGCTTACTGTGCCCTCTGTGACTTCACCGAATGTCAGATCATTAAGGAGTTCTTCGGAGTCGTCTCCGTCATATTCAGCCAGGTTTAAGTCTTTAAATACCTGAGTTTTTGCAATCGCCGTTTCTGGGTAGTCGCCTTCACCATGCATTGCCGCTTGGAATTGGTCCTCAGTAAGAACCGGTTGGCTGTCTATGTCTTCTTTAAGCTCCTCGAGGAGCTGTTCACGGATAGCATCCGCACAATTTTTGCCAATCTCGGAAAGCAGTTCATTTTTTGCCACATGGACAACCTTGTAGCCTTCTGCTTTTGCCTGGCTGATGAATCGCTGGCGGTACTGGTTTTTGTTTAAGTTTAAAAACGCTTTAACACGGCAGAATAGCCACTCGAATAACTCATGCTTAATACAGACCTTTCCGTTATCCATCCCAAGGAACTCGCAAGTCTCCATATCTGGTTCACTGAGTAGGAGGCGTTCTAGGACATCCGGGTCGGTATAAAAATTTTGTTCTGTTGGATCTACCCAAACGTGATAGTCAGTTACACCACGAGCCCTGGCCAGTTGCTGGTGGGCTTGTTCTGCTGTGCCAGTTTCGTGGCCAAACATGCCAATGGTTTTACCAAAATTATGTTGGTCAATGGAAAGCCCTGTGCCGATTGAAGGCGTACCAAGTAGGCCGCGAAGCTCTGGTGCACGGTCATTGATGTTTTCTATTAGGCTTTGCACTTCATTGGTTTGGCTGTTATCACTGCTGACGTGCGCGTATTCTTTACCCCACTTCCATCCTGCTTTGTCCAGCTGGCGAGCCAGGTTGTCGATACGCTTCTTAGAGTTTGAGCAGATAAACTGGTTCGCTCCCTCAGCAAACCATCGCATGGCCTGTTGCTCCAGGTGTGAAATATCATCATAAACGTAAAGAGTTGAACCGGTTCTCGGTTTATGGTGGTTGATGTGATAAAAACCACTGTGAAGATTGATCCTCTCCATGAAGTCAGTGGTCAAATCAGACAGGTCAGCATCTGCCACGATTTGTGTACCTGACGTTCTGAGAACGTCAGAAAATACGTCCAGGTTAAAAGTTTTGTGTTTCATCGTAGACGACAAGAAATGCTGCAATGTTTGTTCTGCTTCATCAACAAAAACCACATCCCAACGAGTACCAGCAATACGCCATAGGCTATCAGGAGTAATGACCAAGCGGTTGGCACCTTTTAGATAGCTGTTGTCAGTACCTGCAATAATAAGGTCTTGGTAGAACTGCGCATCGAATTGCTTGGCTAGGCTTGTTAATAGTGAAACACGGTAGCTAACGATTAGCACTTTCAGGTCTTGGCGAGACTTAACCCATTGAGCGGAGCTGTACGTTTTTCCGGTTTCTTTAGCTGATTTAATCAGGTTCAGAGTACCTTCGACCAGGTTGATGTTCAGCTTTTCTTGTTCAATGTGGTTAAAAACGAAACCTTTGATGGCGTTAAGCTGTACGTGGACCTGTTCTGGTCCAAATTTGCAGAAAACGTCGTTCCAGTCGTCGCCGTTCTGCATCGGTACAACCCAGCGGGTACCTGAGCCTTTCGCTGCGCGAAGACCTGCTTCATCGTTATCCGGTGCAGAAATGAATTCAACTGCAGGATGGTAGGCTTGCAGTTGTGCAATAATTTTAGGGATGTTGTTTTCACCAACAACAACGATCACGCACTCACCAGTTGACTGGTGTACAGAAATACCATCGGCAAGGCCACCAACAACGAAAGCGCGGGAGGCTTCATCCAGTTTTCCAAGGACAGCAAAACCTTGCGCTGGCATAGAATAGCGGCGTACTTTCTTGTCAGATTTGCCGTGCTCGTTTAGTCCATCATAAATACGTTCAAAGCCGCAAAAGCGGCCTTCACAGTCATAGAGTCCCCAAGCAACATAATCACCGCCGCCGTCCCGACCTTTTTTTAACTCAATGAGCTGACCGGCATTCGGTATTTGTTTTCGTCGCATGTAGCCAGACGGAGATTTTAGGCGAGGCAGTTTTTTGAATTGGGCGTGAATATCATTCAGCCCTTTTGCTCTGGCATTGGCTTCCGCTTCCTGGCGAGCTTTTGCCTCAGCTGCGCGGCGCTGGCGCTCTTGTTCTTGTGCTTTTTTAACTTCTGGATCTAAATCTTGGCTTGCATCACGGACTGGAGACCATCCGCCTTCCTTTGCCAGATAAATTACGGTACCGATAGTGACTCGGTCTGTAGTGCGGAATGATTTCCACTGCTCACGAACGGCTTTTTCTTTGTAGTTAGAACCGCCACTTGACCAGTTATCAAATAGGGTGAAGCCGTCTTTTCCGAATTCGGAATGCAGCGCACGACCGACACGCGCCCAGGTATCATAGTCCTGGTCCGGTGAAATGAAGCTGAGGCACTCTTGTACCTCTTGATAAGTTAGGGGGTTTCGCCCATGCATATCCTGCATGTTGTTATATCTCCAGAAACACAATTGTACAAATGTACAGACACACAAAAACACATTTGTTGTCTATTGCTTGCGTTCCAAGGGTTCGGCCCCTAAACTAATAAACACAAATTCGAGTGTATGGTTTATTGGTTTGTTTCTTTTCTACCGGATGCCACTCCAGTAGTAGTTGGGGCAATGAACCTTGAAACATAAATCAGACAGAAAACAAAGCCGGGATGCCAACCTGGCTTTTTTTTCGTCCGAAAGAAGTCATTTCTTCAAAATTCCTTCCTTTAGCCGTTGGACGCAAGTCTACCATAGACAGCGCCCTTAACTTTACTTCGTTTTTATCAAAATCTCAAATTATAACCCTATCATAAACACAACAGCCTAAATGCCGTTCACCGTGTACCCTTCACCCCATGCCAAAACCACCCCGCAGACGTGTACTTCGCTGTTCACTTCTATGGTTCGGTAACTTGGGTTTAGCGGCTTTAGATATTGGTGCGGTCCGTCAATGATCAGCTGCTTGAACGTGTGTTCTCCTGTGTCTGCCAGGCGAGCAACAACAAACGAGCGGTTATCTGCTTGTTTGGTTGGGTCAACAACTATGCAGCATCCTTCCGGGAACGACTTGCCGATAGGGGCTTGCATACTATCCCCTTGAACTCGAAGGCCGAAAGCCTTCCTGGATGCGCCTCTTGGTGCCTCTACCCATTCATCATAATCACCATCGGCAGGCTGCTCTGGTGATTCAGTCCAGGTGCCAGCCTGAACCCAAGACAAAACAGGTACATAAAGGACTTGCTGCGGCTTGGTGATCACCTTATCACCGCCCTCAGCTTCACGAAGAATGTCAGAAGGAGAAGTCCCCAGCGCATTCGCCAAGGTGGTCAAGGTTTTAAGCGTAGCGCCAGCGCCCGCACTCTCGATGCGGGAAATGTTGCTTGGTAGCACTTTGTCATCCGTAAGCCGTGACAGCTTTTGTAGCGTTAGCCCTCGCTCATAACGGATGCGCTTTAATACCGGGCCAATATCTATTTCTATCATCCTCTTATTTTCCTTCATATTTGACAATATCGCAAAATCATGATTGCAAAATTTGCATTTACTTTTATTATCTTTTTTGATAAAAACTACTGGTTTAGACAATGTCGCATGTGCAACACCAAGGAGCGGAAAATGCCCATACCAGTACCGACCAAAACAGAAGACCAGGTGGTTATTCACTACACGCAGTTGTGGTTTTCTGAAACCTCTTGGAGCGCGGATCGTTTTGCGTCTGAGTTGCTGGTTCCATTGCTTTGGGATTTAGGTTTGGACGAGGCAGTTCAGGCGGCAACTGCAGTTGAGTATGAAAACTGGAAAAGGGCAAAAGGGGTTCAAGTTGGCCGTGTTATTCGTGGTACGCAAAAATTCCCTTTGGCGTGGAAGTGGGCGTGGATAGCGTGTCTTCCAGAAAAATACCGCCAACCATGCCGCCAGGAACTTCTGGCAATCGCTGGGGTAATGGACATCCCTCTCCCTTCCGTTTCTGGAACTTCATCTGTTGCTAATTTGTCTCGACTTACCCTTGAGTTTTCTCAGGTTCTTAATGCCTCTGCTCCTGCCCAAGATGGCAAGTATGACGAGCATGACAGCAAAGAATTAACCTGGGTTTATATCGATGAGCTGGTCGATTTGGTTGAGGCCGCTGTATGTGAGCTTCAAGCGGTTACAACTGGAACTGGCCATCATGGCCGCCGCCGTAGAATCGCTGAATTAACGGGGATGTTACGTGCAAATCGGTAGTTTCGTTCAGGTTGATTCTGGGCTGTTCGTCGGATGGTGCGGCTATGTGCGCAGGGTTGTGGGTGGTGATGTCCTAGTTGACTTCATCACGGGGTGTCGGGTGTTTTTGTCACCTGAGCAATTAACAGTTGTGAGTTTGGACAATTAAACAAATGTACAGACACACAAAAGAACTAATGGACATATTACGAATGACTGACTGCAGTGCTGACCCGTTAGACAGAGCCGCTGCTCTTTCTCAAGCACACCTTGAGGTGTCCTTGTCTCGGATTAAGAAGTTTGAGGGGGTATCAGCCCATGAATGTGTTGAATGTGGGGCTGAAATACCGAAGAAGCGGCGAGAGCTTTTGCAGGGTGTAACCGACTGTGTTGACTGTGCAGCAATCAAAGAAACATTAAGCAAGAACTACATGCGATAGCTGGGAGGCTATCGGGCGTATAGGCGGGGGTGGCCTTATAACTCCGTCAGTTGGAGCGTGAGTATAGCCTTGGCGGTGGTCATTAAGCGAGTGGCTTACTTCCTAAAGTGGAAAGCGTGATTCAGCAGGCAGCCTGGGAAGACAGGCCGGTGCGGGTAGTGACCCGCCCGCAACCGAGAGCGGATTGCAGGAGGTCGGTTTTCCGACGAGTTCCAGAGACCAGTCCGCTGTCTGTTGCGAAAGCAGCGCCACCAATCAGAGAGGAAATTATGAACCAGAATTACCAGCCACAGCAGCAGAACGGCCCGACACATACGGTTGCTGTTCGTGTTGGGACTCGCAAAAACGACCCGCAAAATCGTGGCATTTATAGAACCATAGGGGCCGGTTTTGCAAACCAAGACGGCACCATTGTTATCAAGTGTGACGTATGGCCTCTCGGCCACACTGAATTTGATGGAACTTTGTACATCAACCCAAGTGACCAGCAGGCACCTCAGCCACAGCAACAAGGCGGTTATCAGCAGCCACAGCAAGGTGGTTATCAGCAGCCTCAGTCAGGTTATCAGCGCCGTTAATTCGGTGCTTTGTTCATTTGGGAGTTTATACAAATGTGGTTTAAGAACGCTATTTTTTATCGGTTCGATAAGGCGAAAGAGCTGGACTTTGAGCAATTGGAAAAGGCGCTGCAGGAGTATCAGTTTAAAGAGGCTGGTTCTCAGCAGGTATCTAGCTTTGGCTGGAGCAAGGTTCTTGGTGAGTCTGCTGAACTGTTTTCGCATGTGGCGAACGGTTGCGTAATGATTTGCGCTCAACGACAAGAAAAGATCTTGCCTGCTGATGTTATTCGTCGTGCTCATAAGGCGAGAATTGATGAAGTTATTAGTCGAGAGGCCAGAAAGGTCGGCAAAAAGGAACGAGAGCACCTTAAAGATCAAGTTATCCAGGAGCTTCTTCCAAAGGCTTTCAGCCGTTACAGCAAGTCGTTTGCTTATATCGATACAAAGCGTGGTTTGTTTGTTGTTGATGCCTCTGCTTTTAAAAAGGCCGAAGACCTTGGTGCGCTACTGCGAAAAAGCCTTGGTAGTTTGCCTATTGTTCCGACTCACACTAAGAACATGCCCACCGATGTCATGACTAACTGGCTTAGAAGTCTGGATAAGTTGCCAGCGGGTATTGTTTTGGGTGATGCCGTTGAGCTGCGTGACCCCGTTCAGGATGGCGGTATTGTTCGACTAACTCGCCAGGAAATAACCGAAGACGAAGTTACTACCCACCTCAATGTTGGCAAGGTTGCCACTCGTATTGCAATCAATTGGGAAGACCAGGTGAACATGGTCCTGCACGAGGATGTTCGATTGACTGGAATCAAGTTTGATGACCGCCTGGTTGAGCGAGCAATGGACCAGGGGGACGGTGAATCTGCCGCCGCTCAGTTTGATGCTGATTTCGTGATAATGGCCGAAACCATGGCGCAGCTTTATGTGCGTATTACCGGCCTTTTCGGTGGAATTGAGACAGGGGAAGACGAGGGCAAATAGCCCTCTGTTAATCCGTTTATTTGTTGGTTTGTACATTTGGACAAGTGGGGGAATATGGGCGCACTGTTTAAGTCACCAGAACAAGCCTGGCACGATGCTTATGCAGGTATCGTGGTGAATCGCAGTCAGTTGGAGCCGGTTATTCGCTCAACGACAAAAGACGACTTCCAGGCAATCTACCAGGCTGAGCTGTCAAAGGTCAAAAAGGTGATCGAAGCATTGCCAAAAAGCGCATACCAAGTTGGCATGTATGTGTTTGCACCGGAAGGCCAGGTGGACCATAAAACAAAAAATAATGTTGAGTCATTAGTTTGGTCTCTGTTTGTTAAAGACTTTGGTCAGGACTTCGTTCTATCAATGACCGAAACGACTCGGGCAATCATTCTTTGTCGACATTCTGTTATTGAAGCCCGGCATCGTTTGTTAACTAGGGGGCAGGAGCGTCGATTTACTCAGCGAGAGCTGGGGAGCTTTTTGGCTATAAGTCACACCAGTTACGCCAGAAAGTGGGAAGCTATGTTTGAGAAGATGGTCGATATCATGGTTGATATTGGCCGTGACGCTATTACTCCGGTTTCTCAAAAAGTTGAAGAAATTAATCGAGAGTACCGGAAGGCTGCATGAAAGAGACCCGTCCTTGCCTTCACTGTCAAAGCCTGCCTGAGCTGAGAACTGACAATAAAGATGATCGCTTTTGGTTCATGTTCATTTGTCCGACTTGCCAGCATCATGCTGGCGCTCATTTGTCTGAGTCTGTTGCTTTGCATTGGTGGAACAAAGTGAACGAGGAGCAGCGGCCTTGTCTTGGTTGTCATGGGCAGCCAAGGGTTAAGTACAGCAAATTACGGGATATGTGGACGTTGCAATGTACTGGCTGTGGTTATGTGAACCATTGGAGCCATACGTTACAAGGTGCGGTTTGCGGTTGGCACACAAGTAATACGCCTGGTGAAGTCCATTACAAGAAAATGTGGGATGCCAGGTATGAAGAACTACAGAAAGAGCGTGAGCTGGCAGCTAAACAGATAGGGGAAGATTGATGGAATTTTTAGCAATGGGCAACCAGGTGTTTTTTGGCAAACTTCTTGATGCTTCAGAAGAAACGTATCGTGAATATTGCAAATTAAAAGCCGAAGAAGAAGGGCTTACGAGTTATTCAGAGCCAAACTATGAGCAAGCACTAGGCCATGCTCGTGAGCGTGTTTCAAGATTTGATTCTGTCCTTATGACAGCTGAAAAGCCAGAGGGGTTTAAGCTGGAGGAGCTGCTTGCGCGATTGCAGTCAGAAATTATTTCAAAAACTCAGAAAATACAAAATGACGGTAGTGATGTTGCTGAATTTGTGAAGGGCAACAACTTAGAGATCATTCGGTTGCTTTCAATGGCCGAAGCTCTGCAGCGTAGTAGTTACGTCATGTTGTCAGCAAAAGCACCAGACCAGGGGCCTTTAGGAAAACCGCGAATTGGTGAGCCTGATTCTATTGATTCTGCCGTGGAGAATTTGAGAGATGCAATCCAGGCGTGTGAGCAGTTTGGCAGGGTGTTTTGTCGAAAACGCCTAAATACTCCCTTTCAGGTTACTGGCGCCATAGTTGATGGATCGGGTGATATTCTCATTGTTGAGGAGTAGCCAGGATGGAAACGTATTTGAGTATGCTTTCTTTTGTTGGTATTGGCTTTTCTCTTGGAGTCGGTGGGATGTTAGGGGTCCGCTGGTTCCTTGGTGTGGAGCGAATGGCCACTAAGTTTTTCGGTTGGATTGTTTATAAATGGGTAACGCGCAAGGAGGCGAAATGAGACCTTTAGGGGAAATTATCGAAGCGGCCCGCTCTGGCGAACGTCCTGATTATGATGAGTTACGTTATGCCGTTTGTGCAATGGATACTTTAATGACTTTTGACCAGATAGCTTTTAGCCGGTTGGCAGAGGCTGAAATGGCGGGCAAGCGGGCTATTTTATCCAATAGTGCTAAATTTCAGCATGAGGAAAGGTTCAATCGTATTAAGCGAGCGCTTGGTGTAGACCCTAAATCTTACCTTGGTGAGTCTAACGACCCAGATAATCCTGATTACCAGGAGAGGAGAAAAGCTTCACAGCGGTTTGTTGGTAAAATTTTGAGCAGAGTGTCTTGACTTCTCTGCACCAGGAAATTACCCTGTAGTCGAAAATGTATAAATGTACCTAAAAGCCGCCTAGAGCGGTTTTTTGCGTTTCCAGGGCCCTGACTTTTGTCGGGGCTTTGTCGTTTTAGTGGACTTGTAAAGTGGGCGACCTGCCCCAGCTTGGGGCAGGGGCAAGTCATTCCAGCTCACGACATCGGTTATGAGTCAGAACCAAGGCCCACCGCTTCATCGATAAAGCGCGGGGGAGCCTATCAGATCATTTAGTGATCAGGAAGACTTTATGACCCAAAAGAAGCTAGAACCCCGAAAAAAATATCACTGTTTTCAACGCTGACTGCAGCCAGTTGCTTAAAACATTGCCAGATAATTCTGTTGACCTTATTGCTACTGACCCACCTTACTTTCGAGTAAAGCAAGATGCCTGGGATAACCAGTGGGATGATGAGGCAGAGTTCCTGGCGTGGCTTGACGATATTCTCTTTGACTTATGGCGAGTATTGAAGCCATCGGGCAGTTTGTATCTATTTTGTTCTGACCGGTTAGCGGCCAGAACTGAGGTGCTAATTGCTGAACGCTTCAATGTCTTGAACCATATCGTCTGGAGAAAAGAAAACGGAGTGCATAAGCGCCATCGTAAAGAAGGCCTGCGCCGTTTCTGCCCTCAGACCGAGCGCATTATCTTTGCAGAGCACTATGGTGCTGAGGGGTTTGCCAAAGGTCGGGCTGGATATGCTGAGAAATGCCGAGAGCTTAAAGCTCAGGTGTTCGAGCCTTTGATTGCTTATTTTAGAGAAGCAAAAGAGCGAGCTGGCGTATCAAGTAAGGCTGTGAACGAGGCAACAAGCACCCAAATGTGCAGTCATTGGTTTACGTCTTCGCAGTGGAAGTTACCGACCCGTGAGCAGTATGAAGCATTGCAGCGCTTATTCTCTGATCATGCCGATGGTCTTAACAAGGACCACCAGCAATTAACAGAGGAATACGGCCAGCTTCACAGGACGTATGTAGAGCTTCGCCGGGACTATGATGATTTGCGTGTTCAGTATGAACAGTTGCGCAGACCGTTTGGTGTTACGGCTGACGTGCCATATACGGATGTGTGGGATTTTGACCCAGTTCAGTATTACCCAGGGAAACATCCATGCGAGAAGCCGCTGCCGTTGATGCGCCACATTGTTAGCACTAGCGCCAGAGAAGGAATGGTCGTGCTTGACCCGTTTATGGGCTCAGGTGCCACAGCCAAGGCTTGTATCGAGTTTGGTTGTCATTTTGTCGGTGTGGAAATGGATGATGACATTTTCAGTGCCACGGCTAAGTCATTAGCTGAGTACAAAACAGAAGAAGAACAAAAGGACATTTGAACATTTTAACAATTGTCCATTTGTTGAAATGAACAACACAACAACCCGCCACTAGGCGGGTTTTTTCGTTTGGAGCGTGGGGAATGGACAACACTACCCTGATTGCATTGCTGACCCTGATTGTGATTGCTGTCGGTGGTTTGCTTAGTGTCCTGTGGGGACGGGTGAACAGCGTTGAGCGCCAACTTGCTGATGAGCGGGTAAAGAGCGCCGAACGGTATATCACTGCTACGGAGATGGATCGCCGTCTGGAGGTGGCCATTGCCCCGCTTGAGCGAGCCATGGAGCGTCTGGAGCGTCAAAACGGCCAGATGCTTGAAATGATCCGCCAGCACTATGCGGAGGGCGCATGACTAAAGCACTAGAAATGAAGGCTCAAGCCATCGATGAGGTGATTGACCGCGAAGGCGGTTATGTTAATCACCCTAAAGATAAAGGCGGGCCGACTAAGTATGGCATTACCGAAGCCAAGGCCCGTGAACACGGATACCAAGGGCACATGGCCGACTTAACGCGAGCATTTGCTGTTCGGGTTTATGAAGCTGACTTTTGGGACCGTCTTCGTCTTGATGAGGTTTCACAGTACAGCCCTGAGTTGGCCGTTTATCTGTTTGACTTCGGTGTTAACTCAGGTACAGGCCGTGCGGCCAAGTTCCTGCAACGCCTACTCAACTCATTGAACCACTGCGGCGAGCATTACCCGGATATCCGAGTAGACGGCGCGGTTGGTCGAATGACCCTGCAGTCTCTAAAAGGTTTTTACGCCAAGCGCGGCGAAAGCGGGATGAATGTCTTGGCTCACGCTGTTAATGGTCTACGTATTGCCTTTTGTGTGGGTATCACGGAAGACAACGAGTCGCAGGAGGTTTTTGCCTTCGGCTGGCTGTCTCGAATCGTTAACCTCTGAAAGGAAGGGGAATCAATGGAACCTATCAGCTTAGTGCTTGGGCTTGCCCAGGCGACTGGTTTGGTCGATAAGGTTGGCCGCTGGTTTGCCGGTGACAACGGTGCCGATGTGGCAAACAAGGTTGTCGATGTTGCCAAGATGGTGACCGGCGAGTCTAACCCACAAAAAGCCCATGACAAGATCATGAATGACCCGGAGCTGCAGCTGCGCTTTGAAGAAGCAATTCTTGATAAAGAGCAGGAGCTGGAGCGCCTGGCATACCAGGACAAAGCAAATGCCCGAGCCATGCAGACGGCCGCTTTGAACCAGAAAGACAAATTCGCCAAGCGATTCGTCTATTACCTGGCGGCGTTCTGGAGCGTGGTGGCCACAGTTTATCTGATGTGCATTACGTTCGTTCAAATCCCGGAAGCATCGGTGCGCTTTGCTGACACAATCCTTGGCTTTGTCCTTGGTACTGTGATCGCAAGCATCATCGGCTTCTTCTTCGGTTCGTCTGCCGTTACCAATGAGCAGCATGAACAGATGAGTGCCCGGGATTCACCGGCTTTCAAATAAGCCAATCATCTCAACTCTGTGCCATTACACAAGCTAGGGGCATAGGCTGTATGGAGTTGAGATTAATAGCCCTGAGACCTTCCGCAGAATTGGCTTTTTGATGTGGAAGCGAGGGAAGCCGAAGCTCCGAAATGATGATGAACGTTAGTAGCCTGCAATAAGCCGTGGGTGAAAGCCGACCGCCGAGAGAAGTTCGGCATCTTTCTCTGTTGGTGTGCATAAGGTTGGCCGCTCCAGTAGCGGCCAGCTGCTTATGTGCATCCGTTTATTTGTGCGGATGTGTTTCCGGTTATTTGTTTATTTGTCCATTTGTGGGGGTGTACATGCTTGGAGACCTGACCAAGAGCCTGACCAGTGTGGCCGGTGATGCCCTGCGCGTTGCTACGGCTCCCGTAGAAGTTGCTGTCGACGCAGCCAGCATCGTTACTAGCCCGGTGGCCGATGTGGCTCAGGAAATAGTTGACGAAGTGAAGGCCGCTGCCGACGAAAGCGGAAAAATTGGCTAGGGTCCTTCCTGGCCTTTGCCGCTCTGCGGGTAACAAGCTCGCGGGGTTTGCCCGTCTAAAAAATTTTTTGAACTGGGTTTCCGGTTTCCGGTTGGTGATAGATGAGCGAACTGTTTAATCCCGAGACAAAATTTACCCAAAAGCAGATAGCAACGCTGCTAGGTTTGGAGTCGGACAGACAAGTCCGAAACCTTATAAACAAAGGGATTCTGCCAGCGGCCAAAGGTCGAAATGGTATGGACCCTCTCAAGTGTATCCATGCCTATATTGCCTACAAAGCGCAAGCGGGAGGCAATGCGGAAACCGGCACCGATTTTGATGGTGCAGAACCGGAAGTCGACTACGAAGTGGAGCGAGCCCTGAACGTGCGCGAACAGCGCCGGGCCCGCCGTATCCAAAACGAGCTGGCCCTAAAGACGCTGATTCCTACTGATGTTTGCATTCACATTTATAGCAGCCTGGTCGCAGCTGCCCGTTCTAAGGTGCTCGCCATTGAAGGCAAGGCCACGACCGAGCTACCCGGCTTGAGCGTCAAGGATAGGCAGGTACTCCGGGGCTTGCTGTACGAAGCCCTAGCAGACCTATCCGATGAGCCTATTCCTTCCAGCCTTAGAGCGTATCTGGACGAGTGTACGTTCGACCTGGACGCCGCCGCCGAACCTGACGATCAGTCAGTGGGGTGATAAAAACTATGTCCTCCCGGAGGAGCATGGCGGCGGTAAATGGAAGACGAAGCCGTTTCAGATTGGCATAGCTGATGCCATGTGTGACCCAGAAGAAGAACGGGTCACGGTGATGAAGTCCATGCGTGTGGGCTACACCAAAATTGTTGACCTTGCTATCGGCTACTACATGGATGCAGACCCCTGCTCCATGCTGGTTGTTCAACCGACCATAGACGATGCCGAGGGTTTTTCTAAAGATGAAATCGCGCCAATGCTGCGCGATGTTCCTTGCCTGCAGGGTAAAGTCCAGCGAGACGATGACACCCTGCTGAAAAAAGTTTATCCAGGCGGCAGCCTGACCCTGGTTGGTGCAAACTCGCCTACCGGCTTTCGCCGTCTGACGGTGCGCATCGTTATCTTTGATGAGATGAGTGCCTACCCGGCAAATACTGGTAAGGACGGTGATCCCGTTCGCCAGGGTGAAGGTCGTACCTTCTCCGCTTTCAACCGAAAGATTATAGCCGGTTCCACCCCGACGATTGCCGGGGTGTGTCGAATTGAAAAAGAGTTCATCCGCTCAGACCAGCGCTACTTTCATGTGCCTTGTCCGCATTGTGGCCACAAGCATATTCTGCAGTGGTCAAACTTCCGATGGCCAGAAGGTCAGCCGGAGCTGGCACACTTTGTTTGTCCATCCTGCAAGAAGGACATCGAAGAAGGTAGCAAGAAAGAGATGGTGGCCGCTGGTGAGTTCCGGTCGATTAAGCCGTTTACTTGCTGTGGCCATGAACAAGAGCCCGAAGCCTGGGACAAAAAAGGCAGGCCAATTTGTAAGCATTGCGGCGAGGTGAAAATCTCAGGCCATGCAGGCTTTCATATTTGGGCTGCTTACTCCGACCTGCCAAATGCCAAGTGGTCAAAGCTGGCGAAGTATTGGGAGGAAGTAAAGGACGACCCGGACGAGAAGGTGGTGTACGTCAACACCATTCGCGGGGAGACCTACAAGGAGACAGAGACCGAGGTTGATTGGAAACCGCTGTATGACCGGCGCGAACCGTATGGTGATGACCATGACGGCAAGGTGCCAGAAGCGGTCCGTATCATTCTTGCCACCGTCGATACCCAGGACAACCGTCTGGAAATGACCACCATCGGCATCGGTGAAGGTGAAGAGGTCTGGTTGCTCAACCGCAAGGTGTTTATGGGTCAGCCAGATAACCCTGAAACCTTGGCTCAGCTGACCCGGGCTCTAGATAGAACCTACACCCATGCTTGCGGTTTTAGCATGGGTATTACGGCCTGCGCTATTGACGTGCAGGGCCACTATTACGACACCATGTTGGCTTACTGCGCTCAGCACTCTGACCGCTGCGTAGCCATCCGTGGTGGTAACGACTATGCGGCCCCTGCGATTAAGCCACCGAGCCGCAGCAACGTGTACCGCATACCGCTGTATACGTTGGGTGTAAACAACATCAAGAACCGGATAGCCAAGCGCCTGCGCTTCAAGTACCCGGGCCGTTTCTTCATTCACTGGCCGAAAAGCAACGAGTTCGAGGTGGATTACTTCGAGCAGCTGACGGCGGAAACAGTGGTGACCGAGTATAAAAACGGCATCCCTTATCGAGTCTTCAAGAACCCGACCAAAGCACGAAATGAGGCATGGGACCTTTTGGTCTATGCCTACGCCTTGCTTTGGATCTTAAACCCTGACCTGAGCGAAGTGGTCACGGCGGAATGGGAAGATGACGAGGAGGAGTGGGAAGACGAAGACGATGTGGTGCAAAGCGACTGGATGAATGGATAGGTGCGCAATGAGTGAATCCCTCTGGACACCAGAAGACCTGGCCGAGGTTAAACGAGCCATCAAAGAGCTGGCCATCGGCAAGCGACTTGTCCGGGTGAGTTTCTCCGGCATTAATGGGTCGAACCAGACCAATGAATACGCCCCGGTAGATCTTCCTCAACTTCGGAAGCTACGCCGGGAAATGGAAGCAGAAATAGCCGCTGCGCAAGGCGTGGAAAGCGTGAGCGTGGTAGCGAGTAGCAAGGGGCTGTACTGATGAATATGACTCCCTCTGGCTATCAACCGTTGGCCTCTGGCCTGCTCGTGCCGGTGGGAGCCTCTGCCTATGAAGGGGCCAGTGGCGGCCACCGTTGGCAGGATATCGGAGACTATGGCCCGGATACGGCTGTTGCTTCCGGTATTCAGACGTTGCGGGCCCGTTCGCACCACAATGTGCGAAACAATCCATGGGCAACCAATGCCGTGGCCACTTGGGTGGCCGCAGCCGTTGGTAATGGCCTGACACCGCGATGGCGAGTGAAAGAGCAAGAGCTTCGCCAGGAGTTGCAGGAGCTTTGGGGCGATTGGGTAAACGAAGCGGATTTCGATGAGGTTCAGTCGTTTTACGGCTTGCAAGCCCTTGTCGTTCGCACCGTTATCAACTCAGGCGAAGCGTTTGTAATCAAAAAGCCTCGTCCATTGAGCGAGGGGCTTTCGGTTCCTCTGCAGCTACAGATTATTGAGCCGGATATGCTGGCCAGTGATATTCCTGATGAAACGCTGCCAAGTGGTGGTTATGTCAAAGGGGGTATTCGTTTCAGCAAGGGCGGCAAACGTAAGGCGTATTGCTTTTATCGTAACCACCCGGCTGAATCCAGTTTGATTGGTGATCCTGTCGATACGGTATGGATTAAGGCCGAGCACGTTCTTCACGTTTACCGTGTTGACCGTCCCGGTCAGACGCATGGTGCGCCATGGGTTTCCAGCTGCTTGCTGCGATTGAATGAGCTGGACCAGTACGAAGACGCTGAGCTGGTCCGTAAGAAAACCGCTGCGTTGTTTGCCGCCTTTATTCAAGAGGCAACGGCAGACAGTACCGGAGGGCCAACAATTGGTCAGCCGAAGCGAAGCAAAGGCGGAAAGCGAATCACCGGCCTCAACCCCGGTACGTTGCAGTACCTGCAACCAGGGCAGGAAGTGAAGTTTTCAAACCCTGCTGATGTGGGGACAACTTATGAACCGTGGCTCCGGTACCAACTGCTTAGCATTGCTAAGGGCTATGGCATCACTTACGAGATGCTGACCGGCGATTTGCGAGGGGTGAACTACTCCAGTATTCGCGCTGGGCTCCTTGAGTTCCGTCGTCTCTGTCAGCAGGTTCAGCACCACATGATCATTCACCAGTTCTGTCGGCCTGTAGGGCGTTGGTTTATGGATTTTGCCGTAGCCAGCGGAGCGGTGGTCATTCCTGACTACTTGCAACGCCGCCGCTATTACAACCGAGTCAGCTGGCGCACTCCTCGCTGGGAAGAAGTGGACCCGCTCAAGAAACACCTGGCAGACCTGGGTGATGTGCGGGCTGGCTTTGCGCCGATTTCGGATAAGCAGGCAGAGCGCGGTTATGACATGGAAGAACTGTTCGACATGATTTCTGATGCGAATCAGCTTATTGACGAATATGACCTGCGTCTTGACTCTGACCCTCGTTATGTCAACGGCAGCGGGGCAGAGCAAAAGTCTGTTATGGAGGCAGCACTGAACAATGAGTAAAAATCTGTTGCCATTGCTGGCCCAGCGGGTGTTTAACGCACCGATGATGATGCGGGCCAGTGATTTGTCGGCCATTGCGATGGCGCTGCACGACCGCTTCCACATTGAAGCCTCAGAAGTGCAGGCCCTAGCAAACACAGGCCAGTACCAAAAGCGCAAGGCGTACCAAGTCACCAAGGAAGGCTGGGCCATCGTTCCAGTGATTGGTGGCCTGGCGCACCGAGCCGGGAAGATTGATGCGGATTGCATGCCGATTACCAGCTACGAGTTGATTCGTCATGACTATGACACCGCACTCAATGACCCGGAAGTGAAATTGATCGTCATGGAGTTTGACTCTGGCGGTGGTGAAGCGGCGGGCTGTTTTGATTTGGCTCGTCATATTCTCAGCACCCGGGGTAAAAAGCCGGTGATCGCGTTCGTGAATGAGTCCTGTTATTCCGCTGCTTATGCCTTGGCTTGTTGTTGTGATCAGGTATTCCTGACCAGTTCAGCCGGAGCGGGCAGTATCGGTGTAATTTGTGGCCGTCTGGACCAAACCGAGTACAACCGGAAGATGGGACTCAGTATTGAACTGTTTGTCTCCGGTGATTACAAAGCGGATTTCTCTCCGCACAAGGTCCTCAGTGACGATGAGCGCCAGCGACTGCAGGCGTTGATTGTTCAGCTGGGGAGTGAATTTCACAACCTGGTGGCCGAAGCCCGGGGCATGACCGCCGAGCAGGTCAAGGCGTTGAAGGCTGGATGCTTCACAGGCCGAGTGGCCGTGGACAATGGTCTGGCTGATGGCGTGATGTCCCAGGATGAGTTTTATAACTACCTACTGAATGAGCAGGAGTCGGATATGTTCTTTGGAAAAGGCAAAGACAAAGACCAAGGCACCCAGGCCAGCTACACCCAAGCCCAAATGGACGAAGCGGTGAAAAGCGCAAAGGCCGAAGCCACCCAAGCGTTGGCAGCGGATGCTGCAAACGCAACCAAGCAAGCCGTCACCGAAGCGGTTCAAGACTACCAGAAAAACACCGAAGCCCGTCTGAAAGGCATCTTTGATGCTTGTGCCACCGTTGGCCGCCCAGATATGGCTGGTGAGCTGATGCTGTCGGACCTTTCTCTGGAGCAAGCCCAGGAGCAGCTGTTCGCTAAGATGGCGGATGAAGGTGAAGAACTGCAAAACCATACCACTGACCCGGAGGCAAACGGCCAGAGCCGCAACTACCTCATGGAAATGTGCCAGGCTGCGGCAAAAAACGCAGTGGAATCTTAACCAGTAACGGGGGGCGAACATGCCTGTACACGTAGAACCCAAGAGCCTGCGCGATGTCCTGCTTTATGAAGCACAAAACGGCTATAGCCGTTCGGTCATGGCGCTGAATGTAACCGAGTTTGGGTCGGTGGTGAACGCTGCCGGTGACCTGATTGTTCCAGGCGGCACTGCTGCCGAGAAGAAAGCAGTCGGCGTAGTGGTTGCCAAAGGCACCGTGGTCGATGCTCATGCCATTGTCCTGCAAAAGGGCCTGGTCTTCCCGGACGGCATCACTGATGTCCAGAAAGCGGCAGCACTTGCTGACCTGAAAGCCATTGGCGTGAAAGCACGCTAATACCACCCAAATATCCTAAAGCCCGCCAGTGAGCGGGTTTTCTTGTTTTAGAGGGCCAATTTAATGGAAATGGCAAACCCTTTTGACCATCCGTCGTTCAAGGTTGCGTCTCTGACCGAGTCCATGAACCTACTGCCGGTCAATTACGGTGACAGCCGAGCGCTGTTTGCCCGTGAGAAAAAAGTGCGTACCCGCACCATTCTGGTAGAAGAAAAGAACGGTGTTCTTACTCTGATCCAATCCCGTGAGCCTGGCTCAACGGAGAACGTAGCGAAGCGCGGTAAGCGCAAGGTTCGCTCTTTCGTTATCCCGCACCTTCCTCTGGAAGATGTGATCTTGCCTGATGAGTACGAAGGTCTGCGCGGCTTTGGTACCACCGCTTTGGCGGCTAAATCTGAGCTGGTGAAAGAGCGTCTGGAAACCATGAAGTCTAGCCACGACATCACCCATGAGCACTTGCGCATGGGCGCGAAGAAAGGCCAGATTCTGGATGCTGACGGCACCGTGCTTTATGACTTGTATGCCGAGTTCGGCATCACCAAGAAAACGATCTACTTCGACCTGGACAACAAAGATGCGAACGTGGCCGAGTCATGCCGCAAAGTGTTGCGCCATGTAGAAGACAATCTGCGCGGCGATGTGATGAAAGACGTGTCTGTTGATGTGTCTGAAGAGTTCTTCGACAAGTTCATCAAACATGCATCGGTGAAAGAAGTCTTCCTGAATCACGAAGCTGCAGTGAATCGTCTGGGTGGTGATACTCGCAAAGGCTTTAAGTTCGGTGGCCTGATCTTCAACGAGAACCGTGCTCGCCATGTGGATGAAGAAGGTGAAGAAACCCGATTCATCAAAGCGGGTAAAGGTCATGCGTTCCCGACTGGCACCACCAACACCTTCTTTACTGCCTTGGCCCCTGCTGATTTCAATGAAACCGCAGGCACACTTGGCAAGCGTTACTACGCGAAGATGGAGCCTCGCCGCATGGGACGTGGTTTTGACCTGCATAGCCAGTCTAACGTGCTGCCGATGTGTTGCCGTCCTGGTGTGCTGGTTGAGTTGGATGCTGCGGCCCAGCCTGCTGGCTAAGGGGTGATAGATGAACGAGCAGAACCGGGACCTGCAATTGCGGGTCCTGCGTGAGCAGATTGAAATTTGGGGTGTAAAGGCAACTTGGGTGAGAGCGGATGGCGCAACTGAGACCGTAGAGGGCTTGCTCTCTCTGGCTGAGGGGGCTGTCGATGCGAGTTATAAAAACCCGAACCAGTTCTTCCAAATTGATGTGGCTCAGGTGGCGGGCGTTTTCGTTATGGAAACCGACCTGGTGCCAGGTGATCACGGTGACCGGCTAATGGTCAATGGTGAAGCCTTCATGGTTCTGCCGTTCAAAAGTCGTACCGGAAATCAGGCGCAAACCCATATCCCGCTCAAGCCATGGGTAAACAAAGACCACAACTGGCGGTGACATGCTGCAGCTGAATCTTCAACTTGATCAAGAGCTGGCCTACCTTGAGGCCCAGCTGATGGCTTCTGTTCCTCAGATACAGAAAGCTATCGACCGGGCGTTAAAGAAGACGGCCCGTTGGCTTGAAACGCACAGTAAGCGAGAGCTTGGCCGTGAGTTAAAGCTACCCATCAAGGTGTTAACGGTTCGTTTTCAGCACACCTTTTACCTGAAAGACAGTGAAAAGGCGGTCAGTGTTTGGTTTGGTCTCAATCCTGTGCAAGTTCGTCATATTGGTAAAGTCAGGCAAAACCGCAGAGGTACCCGTGTTGGGAAACATCAATTTGATGGTGCTTTCTCTGCTGCCATGAAAAGCGAGCACTTGAATGTGTTTCGCCGTAAGGGGCGAGAGCGGCTGCCGATTGAGGTGGTTCGCTTGCCAATTGAGGAGCAAAGCAACCCCATTTTTGAGCGGTACTATCAGCGGGCGCAGGGGCGGTTTACTGAGCTGCTGCGCCAAGAACTCAATTTTGCATTGAACCATGAGGGCGCATGAGTCAAACGACAATTACCGAAGTGCATGAGGCTATTAAAGCCAAGTTGCGCGAGACCTTCCCCAAGGTGACGGTCGACGACTACAACCCAGAGCCTGAGCTTTCCGTACTGGCTCCAGCATTACTGCTTGAGCTTGAGGAATTTCCTATGGGTGCGGATGTCGGTGATGACCGCTACCCGGCAGCCTGCCGCTTCTCTGTTCATTGTGTTTTGGGCTGGGAAGTTAAAAGCCTGGCGTTGGAGCTGTGGGAATTTTCCGCAGCTGTGGCCCAGCTGATTCGCAAGAGTGGCGTATGGGTGAAAGGCGGGGTACTGACTAAGCCAGAAGGCTTGGAAGTCTACCCCGGCAGTTTTCGCAAGGACACCCAGCAGGGGTATGACTCCCGTGTTGTAACCTGGAATCAAACCTTGTACCTGGGCGAGTCGATGTGGAATGCGGATGGAATTACGCCGCAAGAGGTTTACCTGGCGTATGCCCCGGGCGGTGATGTGCCACCGGCAGATGAGCATGAGAAGGCAGAGTATGCAGGGGCTCCAAATAGCTGAGATTGAGCGCCTTCTTCATGGTTTGGTCCGTGTTTGTACCGTGAATGACCATGGTGAAGGAGGCCAAGTAAAGGTCACCGATGGTGAGCTGAACAGCACTTGGTTAGACCGAGCGGTTGACCGGGCTGGTGAAGACCGAGAGTGGAAGCCGTTGGACATTGGCGAGCAAGTTGTTGTGCTTTGTCCCTCTGGTGATTTTGCTCAAGGGATCATCATTGCCAGCTTGTACCAGGAAGGGCATCCGGCACCCAGCAGTAACCTCAATGAGGAGCGCAAGGTGTTTAAGGATGGCACGGTGGTGAGCTATGACCGAGAAAGCCACCGGTACCTTCTGGACGTGAAGGGGGCCGATGCCACGGTTGATGTGATTTCAGCGGGGACGCTGAATATCAAAACGACAAAAGACATCAAGGTGGAAACCTCTGCCAATGCCAAGGTGAACGCCAGCGGCAATGCGGATGTGACTGCCGCAAAAATCGGCCTGAATGGTGGTGCGCCGTGCGTTACAACAGCTCATACTTGCCACTTTACTGGCAACCCTCATGGGGATGGGTCCAGCACAGTGACGGCGGGGAAATAACATGGCTTTAAATGCTCAGACTCTTGAAAGCCTGATCACGTCAAAATTGCAGGCGGCAGGCTTTAAAACCTCTGGTCAACATGCTCAATCCGCCAAGATGGCTAAAGCCATTGCAGAGGCCGTGGTGGAGCATATCACCGGAGCGGCAGAAGTGCCGGTCACTGGCGGTTCCAGTGCTGGTACATACAAAGTTAAGTAGGTGGAATATGCAAGGGATGAACGCACAGACCGGTGTTGTCCTGTCTGGGGTTTCCCACTTGCGCCAGTCCGTCCTCAATATTTTGACCACCCCGCTGGGTAGCCGTGTCTACCGGCGAGAATATGGCTCCCGACTTTTTGATCTTATAGACCAGCCGACCAATGAAGCCTGGGCTGTGGAGGTGTATGCCGCCACGGCAGAGGCTTTGGCCCGTTGGGAGCCGAGGATAAGGCTCAAGCGGGTTCAGGTTTACCGCCAGGATAACGGCTCCATGCTGATTGACCTGGAAGGCGAGTACCTGGTCAACGGTGAGTCGATTCTTTTAGACGGCCTGCAGGTGGGGTGATATGACCGCATTTAAACTCTTGGACCTGTCGAAGGTCCCGGTCCCGGACATTATCACGTCCCCGGACTTTGAAACGAAATACGAAGAACTAAAGGCCATCTTGGTCGGTTTCAATCCAGATTATGCCGAAGTGTTGCAGCTGGAGTCTGACCCGTTGGCTGGAGCCTTGCAAACCTTCGCTTATCGCGAACTGGTGCTCGAGGCCAAAATTAACGATGCCACCCGAGCGAACATGCTGGCATCGTCAAAAGGAAATGACCTGGACGGGATTGGTGCTCGCTACAACGTGGAGCGACTGGTTGTTCAGGAAGGGGATGAGCTGGCACGGCCACCGATTCCCCGCATCATGGAAGATGATGACAGCTACCGCCGCCGGATTCAGATGGCGTTTGATGGTTTGAACACGGCGGGCAGTGATGATGCTTATGTGTTTCATGCACTGTCGGCCAGTGGCAAGGTGTTGGATGCGGATGCAACCAGCCCGAGCCCGTGCAACATGGTGGTGACGGTATTAAGCCGGGACGGCAACGGCACCCCGGATAATGACCTGCTGGTTGCGGTTCGCCGTTACTTCGGTTTGACCGATGATGGTTTAGCGCCTGCCAAGCAGACGTCAAAGGTTCGCCCGTTGGGTGATCGTGTGATGGTGGTTCCGGCCAATGTGACCGAGTATGCGGTCGTTGCTGAGCTGACGATTCTGCCTGGTCCTGCTGGTGATGTGATTCGCCAGACTGCCGAAGCGGCGGTGCTTGAGTATGTCAACGACCGGCACAAGCTGGGTTATGACGTGACCCGCTCTGGTCTGTATGCCGCCTTGCACCGTCCAGGCGTTCACAATGTCCGGTTAATCAGCCCAGCAGCTGACCTGGTGATGGATAACACACAGGCTGCATTTTGCACTGGTGTGACCGTTACGGTGGGAGGGGTGGATGAGTAATTCACTGTTACCGCCTAACGCCAGCGGGCTAGAACGTGACATCGAGCAGGTGATCGTTCAATCGACAGACTTGCCGATTCGCATCAAGAACCTGTGGGACCCATATTCCTGCCCTTTGTCGTTGCTGCCTTGGCTGGCCTGGGCCCTGTCTGTGGATGAGTGGGACGACCGCTGGCCGGAGCATATCAAGCGGCAGGTGGTGCAAGATTCTTTTGATGTTCACCGTTTTAAAGGCACCCCGTATGCGGTGCAAAAGGCGCTGGACAGTTTGAATATCAAAACGCACCTGCGGGAGTGGTGGGAGCCTGACGGAAGCCAGGAGCCCGGCACCATGACCGTGGTGGCCTTGATTAACGAAAACCTGACCGACGATGACAACGGGCTGATAACCGAAGCCATGCTGGAGCAGGTCACCCGGGTTATTCATACCGCTAAGCGCGGCGTGATCCACTTTGATGTGGAGCTAGGCATTAGCCTGGAGGAGACCTTGGGCCTCTCTGGTGCTATTGGGCCCTCTATCGCAGAGATAGACTTTTCTTCTGATTTTCTACCTATTGTTCCGGAGAAAGGTAGTGCTGACATGGCTTTTTCTGCAGCGCTCTATGGTATTGGCTCTGCTGATTTTCTTGCTGATATGTCTGGTGTTATTCCAGATGAGTCCAGCAGCCATGTTTTTGTTTGTGGTGGGCTGGCTGGAATATCTGCATCGTGGTTGGAATTTGAAGGAGACCTTTAATGGCAGGGTTAAAACTGCAATTCACTGAGGCCGGGCTGGCAGAGCTTATCTCTGCAAAAGAGCAGGGCATCAAGGGGGCTATTTCTCATCTTGCTTTTGGCGATATGGCTTACACGCCAAATAAGTCTCAGACGAGACTGCAGCGAGAGCAAGAGCGAGTAGAGATAGCTGATTATCAGGATGGTGGGCTGTCTTTGCGGATGGCTGCTGTTTTCTCGGGTGAGAAAGAATATGCAATCAGAGAGATAGGCGTCTTCTTATCAACAGGCACTCTTTTAGGTGTTTATTCGCAATCAGGGAAAACCATTGGCTACAGAACTCCGTCCGTAAAAGTTATGCAGTGGTTTACGTTAAATATAACGGCATTGCCTTCGGACAGCGTAACGGTCGTCGTTGGAACTGAGAACTTAAACTTAATTCTTGATGCGGAGTTTATGGAAAGCGCTGCCTCCTTTATGAGGCTTGGTGCCGCAACAATTAAGCAGGCGCTGTGGAATTTACAACTTAGCGAAAAAATCCGAGCTTTGGAGAGCTGATTAATGGGAACAATTACAGAGCAAATTGAAAGCTTAAAAACTGCCTCCGCTGAGCAAACAGCCGCATCTCAGGCGCTGGCTCAGGAAGTATCAGGCAAAATGGCCGCCATCGATAAAAAGACTAATGACTCGATAGCTAAAGTCGAAAGTACCTATGACCAAAAGGCCAACGGCTTGACGATCATTGCTACGGACGGCTATCGCAAAGCGGTCGAGCATAATTCAGGCGGTCGAAACACAGTCATTTATGATGCCCAGGGCAACCCTAATATCATGTGCGTCATCCCGCGCTTCAACATTGAAGACCTGGGATTAACAGAGCTTGATCTTGGCACAGGTGTTCACCCTGCATTTGTAACGAACGGAGCGCCTCGCGGCGAAATCCTTGTCGGCAAATATCTGGCGTCATCGGCGGCGGGCGGTTCTGCCGTTATCGGTGGCCCTCAGCCGCGAACCTCAGTTAACTATGACACTGCAAAGCAGCTTTGCACGCAGAAGGGTGACAACTGGCACCTTATGTCGATTCACGAGTGGGCCGCCATTGCACTCTGGTCTCTGGCCAATGGTACTGTGCCTCGTGGTAATACGAACTATGGTCGCAGCCACGAAGCGAAGTGGGAAAACGCTCGACGTGCCGACAACGGACTGCCTGGCGATACCAGTGGCACTGGGCGAACCGACACAGGCAAGGGCCCCGCAACGTGGAATCACGATCATACTGAGTTCGGCGTATGTGACCTGGTCGGCAACGTCTGGGAATGGATTGACCAGATGAAATTGGATGACGGCCAAATCCTGACAACGCTGGATAACAACCCGACGGTTGCTGAGGCTAACTGGCATCGCCACCCAGCCTATTTTGATTCGACATCCGACAACCAGAGCGGTGCTGGCAACAATGGTTCACCGGTGCTCAGCAACTCGGTTACCAAGCGTAACGGGCCTACCGATGACGATAGTCACGACTATCCGTACATGCACAACCCGCACTTTGCTGCGATCACAAAGTCGGCTGGATATACGCCTAACGAGCTGCTGCGTCGATTGCTCATCGAGTCAGCAACCGCAACGACAGTTGGCGGCGGCCTCTGGTGTCGCAACTATGGCGACCGATTCCCGCGTCGCGGGGGCAGCTGGAGCAATGGCTCGAACGCCGGGCTGGGCGCGCTCGATCTGAACTATGCGCGGTCGCTCTCGTACAGTGGCATCGGTTTTCGCCCCGCTTTCTTTGTGTAACTGTTAACTGATTCTTTGGATGGCGCACGGTAGTGCGCCCTTTAGTTGTGCGGAGGCAAGTTGACAACGCTAATCATTGAAGAAAAATGCCGGGAAATGATGATGTACGGCTATCAAGCAATAAAGCAGTTTCCGAAACATGAGCGCCATGTTTTAGGCGCGGAAATCAGGCTTTCAATGCTGCAACTTCAAAGATTGATCATCACGGCATTTAAGCGATACCACAAGAAGACGACCCTGACCGATTTAGATATCGAGCTTGCCATCCTGAAGCGGCGAGTCAGGCTCGCCAAGGACTTGCGGTATATCGACATCAAGAGATACGAAATATGGGTCGGCCAACTGGTTGAGCTTGGGAAAATGATAGGCGGCTGGATACGCTCCGTTAATACCAAGCAACAGGGGACGGCATTATGAATACGCGGAACCGATTCCCGCTTCGCGGGGGCAACTGGAACAATGGCTCGAACGCCGGGCTGGGCGCGCTCAATCTGAACAATGCGCGGTCGAACTCGAACAGTAACATCGGTTTTCGCCCCGCTCTTGATGTAGCCAGAAACAACCATCCCAAGGGATGCTGTCAGTGCAATCATGAAAAGGATGCCGCCTCCTCGGCCATAGCCGGAACAGATATAAAGCCCATTGATGCGTCACTGGGCTGCTCATTTGAGAAGATATTTGATTTTGAAAATCTTTTATCAGCGGCATACTCATGCCGAAAGGGAAAAACAAAGGCGAACGCAACGCTGGTTTTCTTCAACAACCTGGAAGAGAACATCATAGAAATACAAAACGAGCTGATGTGGGGCATGTACAAAATGTCACCCTATCACCATTTTTACGTATTCGAGCCGAAGCGCCGCCTGATATCAGCCCCTCACTTTAAGGACAGGGTTGTCCATCGGGCTATATACAATGTTATCGAGCCACTGTTTGACAAAACCTACATCTATGACTCATACGCATGTAGACGAGGGAAAGGCACCCACAAAGGCGCTGACAGGGCTCAATATTTTATTAAGAAGGTAGAGTCAAAGCATGGCAAGGCGTATGCGTTAAAAGCGGATATTAGCCGTTACTTTTCGAGCATAGACCACCAAGTATTGAAGTCTATTCTGGCGGCAAAAATACAATGCCAGAGAACGCTTGATCTGCTGTTTTACATCATTGATAACAGCCCTTGCGAATCAATGGGTGTAGGCATTCCGCTGGGTAACCTTACCAGTCAGATTTTTGCAAACGTGTACCTGCACGAGCTTGATAGATATGCAAAGCACGCACTTGGCGCAAAACACTACATCCGCTACATGGACGATTTTGCCATCATTCACCACGACAAGACTGTGCTGCACCAGTGGAGAAAGGATATAGAGGAATTCCTGCACCTTTACCTGAGATTAAAAACGAACAGCAAGACGCAGGTTTTCCCTATCTCAACGAGTAACGGCAGGAGCTTGGACTTTCTCGGGTATCGAATTTATTCGAGCCATAGGTTGCTGAGAAAATGCAGCGTCAAGCGAATTAAGACAAAACTTAAAAAGTATCGGTCTCAGTTCGCTAAAGGTGAGATAAGTCTCTCTGATATAAATCAGAACATTCAATCCTGGCTTGGCCATGCTGGTCACGCCAGCACCTACAACCTTAAAAAGGCTCTTTTTGCTGAGCCATTCAGGAGGAAAACAGATGTTTAGTTACATCTTTCAGGGTCGAACTCACACAGACACGACCCGCAGCTATATGAATTCGCTTGGCATGACTCAGGAGCAGGTCGACTCTGTTCTTCAGCAAAAAGACTTTGAAGAGGCTCAAAACCTCGTCAAGAGAAAAGAGGCTTACCGCCTCGAGTCAGACCCTCTTTTTATGGAATGGCAGTACGACAATACGCCTGAGTCTGAGCAAGCATGGCGTGAAAAGGTAGCGGAAATCAAAACCCGCTATCCACTACCAAGCGAATCATAAACCCGCCGCCTAACAGGCGGTTTTTTAATGCCTAATCGAAGCCCTGGCCTGTGCCGGGGCTTTTTAGTTTGCAACTCAACGAAACGAGACCCGCAATGGCTGAACAATACCTACACGGCGCAGAAGTCGTCGAAATTGATAATGGGGCCCGCCCCATTCGCACCGCTCAAAGTGGTGTGATTGGTTTGGTGGGGACGGCACCTGATGCCGATGCCACCGCCTTTCCTCTGAATACGCCGGTACTGATTGCCGGTAGCCGCCGAGAAGCGGCCAAGCTGGGAGCAGGTGGTACATTGCCACAGGCAATTGATGGCATTTTTGACCAGACTGGCGCAGTGGTGGTGGTGATTCGCGTGGATGAGGGCGTGGATAGCGCGGCCACTCAATCCAATGTGATCGGCAAAGTGGATGCCGACACCGAGCAGTACACCGGCATTCTGGCGCTGCTGTCTGCCGAGAACACCGTCAAGGTGCAGCCTCGCATTTTGATTGCCCCTGGTTTCTCAAACCAAAAAGCAGTCGCTGACCAGCTGGTGAGCGTAGCCGAGAAATTGCGTGGCTATGTCATTCTGGATGGCCCAAACACCACCGATGCCGCCGCGATTACCTACCGTGAACTGTTCGGCAGTCGCCGCTGTGAAGTGGTGGACCCTTGGTACAAGGTATGGGATGTGGAGACCAGTGCTCACATTATCCAGCCGCCTTCGGCTCGCCATGCTGGTGTGATGGCGAAAGTCCACAATACGCTGGGTTTTTGGTGGTCCAACTCAAACCAGGAAATCCTGGGCATTGATGGTCTGACCCGTCCGGTGGATTTCAAGCTGGATGACCCGACCTGTCGCGCAAACTTGCTGAACGCAAGCGAAGTGACCACAACCATTCAGCAAAATGGTTTCCGTGTGTGGGGTGACCGCACTTGTTCAGCTGACTCTAAGTGGGCATTCAAGAACGTGGTCATTACCAACGATATGATTGCGGATAGCCTGGTGCGAGAGCATTTATGGGCGGTTGACCGCAACATCACCAAAACCTACGTCGAAGACGTGACGGAAGGGGTGAACAACTACCTGCGCCACCTCAAAAACATCGGTGCGATTGCCGGTGGTGAGTGCTGGGTGGACCCGGAGCTGAACAGCCCCGACCAAATTCAACAGGGTAAAGTCTACTTCGATTATGACTTTAGCGCCTACGCGCCTGCAGAGCACATCACGTTCCGCAGCCACATGGTTAACGGCTATCTGACGGAGGTTGTGTAAGATGCTACCGCAAGTAATCCGAGCAATGAACCTGTTCGCTGACGGTAAAGGCTATGCAGGTGTGGTGGAGGAAGTGACCCCTCCAAAACTGACTCTCAAGACCGAGGAGTTCAAGGCAGGGGGCATGGACGCCCCGCTTGAGCTTGACCAGGGTATGGAGAAGCTGGAATGCAACTTCACCGTGGCCAGCTACGAAAAAGAGCTATTCGCGGCTTATGGCTTGGTTCCCGGAAAGATGATCAACGTAACCCTGCGCGGTGCGTTTGAGCAGGACGGGGAAACCCGTGAAGTGGTCATGGTGCTAAACGGCAGCTGGAAAGAGCTGGACTTCGGTACCTGGAAATCTGGCGAAAAAGCCCAGCTGAAAGTGGCCGTTGGCCTCAAAAAGTTTGAGCTAAAAATCGACGGGGAAGAGAAAGTCTTCATCGATATTCCGAACATGGTCCGCCGTATCAACGGCACAGACCTGCTGGAAGCCGCCCGTAAAGCGATTGGCCTGTAAGGAGTAGTAGATGGCTAAGACACCTGAAAAGCAGACCTACGTGGTTCTGGTGCCGTTTATGCACGGCAATGAAAAGCAGGTCGTGGACAAAACCCTTGACCTAACCGCCCGCCAGGCAGCAAACCTGCTAGCCGGTGGCTTCATTGGTAAGCCAGCTGCAAAGGCAGCCAAAACCACGGCCAAGAGCGCCGAGTAAACCCCTTACCTGATTGAATACAAGCGCCCAGATGGGCGCTTTTTTATTGAGAGCCTTGAACATGACTGAACAAAACAAAGACCTGACTGTTGAGCTGGAAGAAGTAACCGAAGTGAAGCCGATGGAGTTCCCTGGTGCCGACAAAGTGATCACGCTGGATGTAGCGGTCGGTGGCGGCAAGATGAAACACCTTGCCCTGCGCAAACCCATGCCAGGTGACCTGCGTGGCCTCAAGTTGCTGGATGTAATCCAAATGGATGCCGGTGCAGTGGCGAATCTGGTGCCTCGTATTGCGATTAACGGTTTCACGGCTCAGCACTTCTATCAACTGGAACCGGCTGACCTGCTGGAGGTGATGACAGAAGTCGCCACTTTTTTCACCAAAGAGCAGCTCCCGACTCAGTAGACGAAGCGTGGGCTGATATTGCGGCGGTCTTCCATTGGCCGCCGGAGCAAATGGACGGTATGGACTTTGATGAGCTGATGCGCTGGCGAGAGTTGGCCATCGAGCGGTTCAAGGCCATGAACCAGGTTAAAAATCAGGGCTACTAGATAGCCCGTTTTTCTTGGGTGGCGTATGGCATCAAAAAACATGAACCTGGCCGTCAAGCTCCAAGCCATCGACAAAATGAGCGCCCCGCTCAAGAACGT
>ERZ1673961.174-NODE-174-length-33181-cov-8.719314_pt1 | contig 33181 bp, 28 predicted proteins | sample MGYA00580189_ERZ1673961 | MGnify/ENA primary metagenome ERZ1673961 (study PRJEB41334, sample SAMN05608105) | rock metagenome | biome: terrestrial subsurface; feature: shale formation; material: shale | place: USA: Pennsylvania ... | reverse complement strand
GACAATTATATAAATCGAATAAGCCTTGCAGGGTCTAACTTCAGCCGGATATACAATGGATTTTAAAACTATCCAAGCGCTTACTGCCAATGACATGGCAAAAGTGAATGAAACAATTCAAGCCCAACTAAATTCTGATGTCTCTTTAATCAATCAGCTCGGTTTCTATATCGTCAGTGGTGGAGGCAAACGCCTAAGACCGCTATTGGCGATTTTGTCGGCCCGTGCACTTGGTTATCAAGGCAGCGGTCATACCATGGCAGCTGCGTTTATTGAGTTCATCCATACAGCAACGCTGTTGCACGATGATGTGGTAGACGAGTCAGATATGCGCCGTGGTAAAGCGACCGCAAATGCTGCCTTTGGCAACGCAGCAAGCGTGCTAGTTGGGGATTTTATCTATACTCGCTCTTTCCAGATGATGACTGAGCTAGGATCCATGAAGATCCTTCAGTTAATGAGTAACGCCGTAAACGTGATCGCCGAAGGTGAAGTTCAGCAATTAATGAACTGTAACGATCCTGACACGACAGAAGAAAGCTACATGCAGGTCATCTACTCTAAGACGGCACGCCTGTTTGAGTCTGCGACACAAATTGGTGCCATCCTGAATGATGCACCTGAGCACGTTGAAATCGCATTACAGAATTACGGTAAGTACTTAGGTACCGCCTTCCAACTGATTGACGACGTCATGGACTACACATCCGATGGCGAAGACATGGGTAAAAATGTTGGCGATGATTTAGCAGAAGGTAAACCTACCCTTCCTCTACTTCATGCGATGAGAAACACGACACCTGAAAATGCTCAGATGATCCGTGAAGCGATCGAGAAAGCAAACGGAATGGATCGTCTTGACGATATCCTCGCTGTCATGAAAGAAGCAGGTTCTTTAGAGTACACGACTCAAAAAGCCCTCGACGAAGCCGACAAGGCAATCGCGGAGCTGTCTGTACTGCCTGAGTCAGAGTATAAAGAAGCACTCGTTACACTGGCTCATGTAGCGGTTAAACGCACTCGATAAGCACTGCTAACTGGACCAGCAAGGCGATAAATTTTAACCACCGACCAACGTTGGTGGTTTAAGGCTGAAAAGAAAAAGGAAGAGCACGCTCTTCCTTTTTTCGTTCCAGTGTTGTTTGCTCGGCTAATAATAACGGTCGCTCCCTCCGTGTAGCTGCGGGTCATCTTCTATCTCGTCAAACGTGACTGCGATTTGCTGGTCAGTTCCCTGTTTAGCCAGTAAAACGGTTTCTGCTTCACGATCAACGACAAGAATCGTACCGACACCTTGTTGGCACTCTACAACCATGCCTTTACGGATTCGACTTGCTTCCATACCCTACTCCTGATTGACATTGTTGGCGTTACACCTTTTACGTCAGACAGAATAAAGGGATCAAAAAAGCCGACCCTAAGATCGGCTTTTTATAAACGTATAAACGCTTAAAATTATTTCGCGAACTCAACACCGATGTTGATATCACCATTTAGCGTTTCTAGCATGTTGTCTAGAGCAGACTTTTCGTAGTCGCTTAGTGCACCGTAGCTTAGTACTTCCTCAACACCTTCTTTACCTAGCTTCACTGGCTGAGCAAAGTATGGTGCGTGCTCACCGTCACCTTCAACGTAAGCACACTCAACAACGCCTTCTTCACCTTGAAGAGCACGTACTAGAGACAGACCAAAGCGACACGCTGCTTGGCCCATAGATAGAGTTGCACTACCGCCACCCGCTTTCGCTTCAACGACTTCAGTACCCGCGTTTTGGATACGCTTAGTCAGTGCTTCAACTTCTTCAGCAGTAAACTCAACGCCTTCTACTTGAGAAAGCAGAGGAAGAATAGTCACGCCTGAGTGACCACCGATAACTGGTACACGAACATCACTTGGATCTTTGTCTTTCAGCTCAGCAACGAAGGTTTCTGAACGAATAACGTCAAGTGTAGTTACACCGAATAGTCTGCGCTTGTCATAAACGCCAGCTTTCTTAAGTACTTCTGCAGCGATTGGCACAGTAGTATTCACAGGGTTAGTGATGATACCAACACATGCTTTCGGACAAACTACAGCAATTTTCTCAGCCAATGCCTTAACGATACCAGCATTAACGTTAAATAGATCCGCACGATCCATACCTGGCTTACGTGCAACACCAGCAGAAATTAGAACCACATCTGCGCCTTCCAGTGCAGGTGTTGGATCCTCACCTGCGTATCCTTTGATCGATACTGGTGTTGGGATGTGGCTAAGATCAGCGGCAACACCTGGAGTTACAGGGGCAATATCATATAGGGCTAAATCAGAACCAGCAGGAAGGCGGTTCTTTAGTAAAAGGGCAAGGGCTTGACCGATACCGCCAGCGGCACCAATAACGGCTACTTTCATGTAGTTCTCCTTGAGAGTATTTTTTTATAAATGTATTTGTAGGGTAGTTTTTAACCAACCAAGTAAAGCTATAGGAATCACAACTTGATTACAATCAATTAACGCCAGCTTTGCGACCTCGCGCAAATCCGCATTTTCGTGCTACACAAACGGTTGGATTATTCTTTTATTCATTTGAAATGACAATAGATTACGGGAAATAAAACAGATGTATGATTCACCGTTAAATGGAATACTATTCTGTTTATAATTTACAGTGATGTAACTAGCATTATCTCGGGACTTTTTGGAACTGTCTGAATATATATGCGAGAATATGCAAAATTGCTGATCCGTAATTAAGAGAATCATAATGACTATGCGCAATACTGAAAAACAAGATAACCTAGTTCGAGCTTTTAAAGCCCTGTTAAAGGAAGAAAGCTTTGGCTCACAGGGCGAGATTGTTGATGCTCTAAAACTGCAAGGTTTTGAAAGTATTAACCAATCTAAAGTGTCTCGCATGCTGACTAAGTTTGGTGCTGTTCGTACCCGTAATGCAAAAATGGAAATGGTTTACTGTCTTCCTGCAGAACTGGGTGTCCCAACGACAAGCAGTTCTTTGCGTGAACTCGTGTTGGACATCGACCACAATGCCGCGTTAGTTGTTATCCATACTGGTCCTGGCGCTGCGCAACTTATCGCTCGTATGCTGGACTCTCTTGGCAAATCTGAAGGCATCTTGGGTGTTGTCGCTGGTGATGACACTATCTTTATCACTCCGACGTTGCCAGTATCGACAGAGCAGTTGTTCAAATCCGTGTGTGAACTGTTCGAATACACTGGCTAACAACTGTAGGTTGAAGTCACCTAACTGATTGTGAGCTATAAGATAAATCCTATTCTGTAGCTCACAATTTCCTTCCCCTATCGCGTTTTAAGGTTATTTTTTAATCATTTTTTTGTGATATATATCACGCTATTAATTTTTCCTTCCTTTCCCCTCATTCAATCGTAAACTACTGTTATAAAAGAAATAAAATAACAACTTAATCACTGGCTATTAACGCAATCTTCAGGTTTATTCGCTATAACTTTTAACAGTCGGATAATTTTCTGCCAATTTTTTGTTATGATTTGTTCGCTTTTTCAAACAATTGGATTGGAAAAGATGCCGTTTCCAAACAGGAAACTCCAGAAGTGATTGATGGTTATTTCCGGGTAAATAATGAAATATAAGGAAGGGAATTTCATGGCATTTAACAAACTACTCAAAGTAGGCGCTATCGCTGCAGCCGTTATGGGTGCAGGCGCAGTTAACGCTCAAGAGTTTATTACTATCGGTACGGGCTCGGTGACAGGTGTTTACTATCCTACTGGCGGTGCTATCTGTAAATTGGTCAACAAAGGTCGTAAAGATCACAACATTCGTTGTTCCGTTGAGTCGACTGGTGGTTCTATTTACAACGTTAACACTATCCGTGCTGGCGAATTAGACTTCGGTATCGTTCAGTCGGATTGGCAGTACCATGGCTACAACGGTACGAGTGAGTTTGCTGCACAAGGCCCGTACAATAAGCTACGCGCAATGTTCTCTCTGCATACTGAACCTTTCAACATCATTGCTCGCTCAGACTCTGGCATCGAAAACGTTAAAGACCTAAAAGGTAAACGCGTCAACATCGGTAACCCAGGTTCTGGTGACCGTGCAACAATGGGTGTAGTGATGGACGCGATGGGCTGGACCCTAGATAGCTTCCAGTTAGCTTCAGAGCTTAAAGGTTCTGAGCGTTCTCAAGCACTTTGTGACAACAAAATCGACGCATTTATTTACATGGTTGGTCACCCAAATGGCTCAATCAAAGAAGCAACCACATCATGTGATGCTAAGCTAGTTCCAGCGACTGGTCCTGAGATCGACAAGATCGTTTCAAGTACCCCTTACTACGCGTACAGCACAGTACCTGCCGGCATGTATCGTGGTACGGATCAAGACGTTAAGAGCTTTGGTGTAGCTGCAACAATGGTTACTTCAACAGACGTTTCTGACGAAGTGGCATACAATGTTGCAAAAGCAGTATTCGAAAACTTCGACACATTCAAACGCCTGCACCCAGCTTTCGCGAACCTGAAAAAAGAAGACATGGTGAAAGCAGGTCTTTCAATTCCTCTTCATCCAGGCGCGGCTAAGTACTACAAAGAAGTGGGACTGCTAAAGTAAGCACCACGGACTCAAAAGCAAGGCAGGAACAAGTAGTTTCTGCCTGATTTAGTATGCTGGTTGTCGCCGGATCGCCAGCATACTTTGTTTATTACCTTAGGCGCTTCTGGATGCCAAACTTAATGTGACTGACTTGTTCTAGTTTTTGAGAGCCTGCAACATTCCAAAGTCATGGTAAGTCACCCGACATTTGTCAGTTTTGCTGCTGATTCATTTCTCCATGAAGACAGCGATAAACCCCGCATCTAGAAATCATCTGGGTATATTCGTCGGTTTTTCTAAAACCTCACACTCATGCCAAGAAAACACTTTAACGCCGCCAATTCAGAGCTTCTAACGAGCCTCATTTAAATTTCAGGCAGCGGAATACTCGACTGCAAACTTCGCTCAGTTCACTACACTGATAGAGGCGAAGTGAGTTTTCGACATATAAAACAGGCAGAACCATCAATAATAAGGAAAAAGTACATGGCGACGAACAAAGCCCCGTCACAAGATGTGCAAGATATGGTGGCTCAGGCAGACACAGGGGCACGTAGCCCATCTGGCATACAAGGACGAATCCTCTGGTTTGTCCCACTGTGTTGGTCACTATTTCAGTTATGGTATGCATCACCATTACCATTTATTTTTAATTTTGGCGTACTTAATGACACTGAAGCTCGTGCGATTCACTTAACATTTGCGATCTTTCTGGCTTTCACTGCTTATCCTGCAATGAAATATTCCCCACGCGATCATATTCCGGCTGTCGACTGGATTCTTGCGCTTGCTGGTAGCTTTTCAGCGTCTTATATCTATCTCTTTTATACGGAACTCGCCGGACGTTCAGGCGCGCCAACCACGCCCGACATTGTTGTCGCCGTGATTGGTATGGTGCTTCTTCTGGAAGCCACACGACGTGCACTTGGTCCACCACTGATGCTTGTTGCTGCGGTATTCCTTACCTACACCTTCGCCGGCCCATACATGCCAGACGTCATAGCCCATAAAGGCGCGAGCTTGAATAAAGCGATGTCTCACTTATGGCTAACAACTGAAGGTGTATTTGGTGTGGCTTTAGGCGTTTCGACTTCCTTCGTATTCTTGTTCGTACTCTTTGGAGCGATGCTAGAACGAGCTGGCGCTGGTGCTTACTTCATTAAGGTGGCCTTCTCACTATTAGGTCACATGAGAGGTGGTCCGGCAAAAGCGGCCGTTGTGGCTTCAGGTCTTTCAGGCCTTGTATCAGGCTCTTCGATTGCAAACGTAGTAACTACCGGTACCTTTACGATTCCGTTGATGAAGCGCGTTGGTTTCCCGGGAACCAAAGCAGGTGCGGTAGAAGTAGCAGCATCTACTAACGGTCAGTTGACGCCTCCTATCATGGGTGCCGCTGCATTTTTGATGGTGGAATACGTTGGGATCTCGTACGTTGAAGTTATCAAAGCGGCAATCCTGCCCGCACTTATCTCGTATATCGCATTGATTTACATCGTTCACCTTGAAGCATGTAAAGCAGGCATGACAGGTTTACCTCGTCGTCATAACCCAACCATGTTGCAAAGCATGTTGTCGTTCACCGGAACCATTTTAGGGCTTTGTGTCATCAGTGCGCTGGTTTACTACGGCGTCGGCTGGACAAAAGATGTCTTTGGTGAAGCTGCAACACCTATCGTGATGGTTGCTCTTCTTATTGCTTATGTTGCTTTAGTTAAAGTATCGGCGAATCACACAAAAGATGGCGCGATCAATATCGATGAAGAGCTGACTGAAGTACCTGAACCGGGGCCAACAGTAAAATCGGGTCTTCATTTCTTACTGCCAATTGTGGTTCTGGTTTGGTGTTTAACCGTCGAGAGATTCTCTCCAGGCTTATCTGCATTCTGGGCGACCGTGTTCATGATTTTCATCCTGTTAACGCAACGCCCGCTGATTGCATTGCTCTCTAAACAAGGTGGCATTGGAGAACAGACGAAAGAAGGCTTTATTGATCTTCTGGAAAGTTTGGTTTCTGGTGCGCGTAACATGATTGGTATCGGTGTGGCGACAGCCGCTGCTGGTACGGTGGTCGGTGTGGTAACTCTGACTGGTATCGGTCTGGTCATGACTGACTTTGTTGAGTTCATCTCTGGTGGTAGTGTGTTCTTAATGCTGCTGTTCACCGCAGTGATCAGCTTGGTATTAGGTATGGGCCTTCCTACCACGGCAAACTACATCGTCGTATCGACGCTGATGGCTCCAGTAATTGTCACGCTTGGCGCGGCACATGGGCTTACCATCCCACTGATTGCCGTTCACCTGTTCGTGTTCTATTTCGGTATTTTGGCCGACGATACGCCGCCAGTGGGTTTAGCCGCCTTTGCTGCTGCAGCCATTGCGAAATCAGATCCGATCCGAACCGGTATTCAGGGCTTCACCTATGATATCCGTACCGCCATTTTACCATTCATGTTCGTCTTCAATACCCAACTGCTATTGATGGGTATCGACACATGGTGGCATTTAGCCCTGACCATCATGTCCTCCATTATAGCGATGCTGATATTTTCCGCCGCCACTCAAGGTTGGTGGTTTACTCGCAATAAGTGGTGGGAAACCGTCCTATTATTGGTACTGACATTTTCCTTCTTCCGTCCGGGATTCTGGTGGGACATGATGTTCCCTGCCAAAGTACTTTCCCCAGGGGTTGAAGTGGCTCAAATTGTCGAGGGACTAAGTGTGGGACAATCAATCGAGCTGCGTGTCGCCGGACAGAACCTAGAAGGTGAGAACGTTGAAAAAACTGTACTGCTGCCGTTTGACGACAATGCAACAACCGCAGAAGAACGTATCTCATCAATGGGTCTGATGCTGGTCGAAAATGACGGCAAAATGATCGTTGATATGGTGGAATTTGGTAGCCCTGCTGAATCCTCTGGTATCGATTTTGACTGGGAGATCAAATCGGTCGTTCAAGACGCTGATCGCCCAATGAAAGAGTGGGTGTTTGTGCCTTGCTTATTGATTCTGCTGGCACTAGCGATGAACCAGAAACGTCGTATGCGCAAAGAACAACTGAGCGCCTAAACGATTCCCCCCGGGAGACCGAGGGCTGAGTGAGAGAAATTGAATGTATAAACAAATCCTTGTTCCGGTAGACCTTAATGATCAAGGCTTCTCAGACCGAGCGGTTGAACTGGCTGTTTGGCATGCGAAGCAAGCGAATGCGGTCATCCATTTGCTGACGGTTGTACCTGGAATCCATATGTCGATGGTCGCGACTTACTTTCCAAAAGATGCTGCCCTAAAGATGAAGCAAGATGTCGAAAAGCAGTTAACGACGTTTGCGGAAGACAACATCAAGGAAGACGTCACCTATAGTATCCACGTGGCAGAAGGTAAGCCGTACACGACCATTATTGAACACGCTAAGCGTTTAGGGATTGACCTGATCATCATGCCAAGCCACAAGCGTTCGAAAATCAATAAAGTGATGCTCGGCTCAGTAGCCAGCAAGGTGGTGGAGTATTCTCCCGTCAACGTGATGGTAGTGAAGCCACAAAGCTAAAGTCACTAAACGATCGAGACAAAAGAAAAAGGTTGATGTTTACATCAACCTTTTGTTTTTCTGACTAAATAGAGTTTACCCAGCTGCCCGAACGAAGGCTTGTAAAGCCTCACTTGAATGTGTCACGCAGAGCTGACCTATCTCACCTGCCGCCTCAATTTCCCCACCCGCAACAAACGCAAAGTGACTTGCTATTGCTTTTGCATCATTGAGATGATGGGTCACCATGAGTACGGTAATTCCTCGTTCTGCTGCCAACCTTTTCACTAAGCTAAGCATCTCTTCACGCAGCACAGGATCGAGCGCAGAGAAAGGTTCATCCAACAGCCACACCGGATGAGGCTGGACAAAACAACGTGCTAACGCAACACGTTGACGTTGACCACCAGAGAGATGCTCTGGCAATCGGTCGAGGTACTCTGCAACACCAACCTGCTGCGCGGCTTGCTCAACCTGAAGCTTTTGGTCTGCGGTGAGCTTTAAGCCCGGATGCAATCCTAAACTGATGTTGTCGCGCACCGACAAATGAGCAAACAGGTTATGCTCCTGAAACAACATTGAGAATGGACGCAGATAAGGTTCTTTACCGACAATGGATTCGCCATCAACTTGGATATCCCCTTGGTCAGGATGGATAAAGCCAGCGACCAGTGCCAACAATGTCGATTTACCCGCCCCACTCGGCCCCATCAATGAGACAATCTGACCGTGCTCAATGGTTAAATCAAAACGAAACAGTTCACTTTGATAGGTGTATTGCACATCATCCAACACTAACATTGTGCGCTCTCCTTCGTTTTTAATACTTTTTCAATCAGAGTAAAGCAGCCAACACTAAGCAAGAGTAAGGTGACCGAAACCACCGCTGCCGCTTCCATCTGATAACTGCCGAGCAGTTGGAATAAATACAGCGGCAAGGTTCTGAATTCTTGTCCGCCAAATAGCGCAATCGCACTTAAGTCCCCTATCGCAAACATAAAGCTGATTGCGAAAGCGTGAGCAAAAGGTTTACGTAGTGCTCGCCATTCCACAACTTTAAATCGCTGCCAGCCTCGCATCCCTAAGCTGGCACAAACGTATTGATATTGCTGTTCAATGTGTAACATCGGCTGCGCTAACGTCTTAATCACATACGGCAGCGCCATCAAACCGTTGACCAGTATGACGACAAAAAATGCCAGACTGAAAACATCGGTAAAGGAACGGAGCAACAAAAACAAACCAGTGCTGATCACCAGACCCGGCGTTACCAAAATAATGGTACCAACCAACTCAATGTGATCCGCCCGTGAGTTTTTATACTCCAGACGCCAACGCCGACTGGTGAGCAAAATGGAAACGCCAGCAGCCACTGCAAGAGTGCTCGCCATTGCTGCAACTTTTAAAGAGTTAAATAGCGCAGACCAAAAACGTTCGTCATTTAATACCGAGCCAACCTGTTGATTTATGCCGCTCATAATCACCATCGCAAGTGGTGGGATAACCAGTAAAAAGGCACCCATGATCCAAAAGCTATCCCAAGCTTTTGACCACCCATGATCCTTCGTTAAGTATTGCTGTACCGATGTGCTGCCAGAGCTTATAGAAACTGGCTTTGTCAGCTTTTGTACGCCTATCGCGATCACACCGCACAACAACATTTGCCACAGTGCTAATAGCGCGCCGGCCTGCAGGTCAAAGTCAAATTTTATCGCTTGGTAAATAGCCAACTCAATGGTGGTCGATTTAGGTCCACCACCCAATGCCATCACCGTGGCAAAACTGGTAAAGCACAGCATAAAAACGAGGCCGCTTACATGTGGCAATTGTTGTCTTAATCGAGGCCACTCAACCCAACGAAACTTATCCCAATGGCTCATGCCGAGATGAGCACATAGCTTATGTTGCTCAGCAGGAATCGACTCCAGTGTTTGCAACAATAGTCGCGCAGCATAAGGCAGATTAAAGAACACATGCGCAAGTAAAATACCGTTCAAGCCATAGATAGAAAATGGCAGCTTGGCATCAAAGGTTTGTAACCATTGGGCAATCAAACCGCTGTTGCCATATATCGCCAACAATCCAAAAACCCCGACTAAAACAGGCAGAACTAAGGTGGAAGCGAACAGTTTGAGCAGTAATGACTTACCGAAAAATTCACGGCGGGAAAGCGAATGGGCGACGGGAATCGCCAAACCCACACTAATCAACGTAGATAAAAAAGCCTGATAGAAGCTGAACTTAGTGACGTGCTGATAATAGGGGTCATGCCAAATCAGCGACACATCCAGAGACGGAGCCTGAAAAGCTAAAGCACTCAGCGCAGAAAGAACAAAGGCCGCGATGACTATCGCGACCCCTATGCCTAATTTGGGTACAGTATTCAAAGGTAACTCTTAGAAAGTCAGGGCGCTTTGCCATTCACGAATCCAAGTCTTACGCATTTTCGCCACTTCATCAGCGCTAAAGCTCAGTGGCTTACTTGGTACGTTCAAGGTTTCAAAGCCTTTTGGAAGGGCAACGTCAGTGACTGGGTACATCCAGTTACCCGTTGGCATTGCTGACTGGAACTCATCACTCAAAATGAAATTCATGAATTCGTCAGCCAACTCGGCATTCTTCGAATTTTTCACTTTGGCCGCAACTTCCACTTGCATGTAATGCCCTTCAGCAAAATCAGCGGTAGCAAACTTAGCGTCTTGCTCTGCAATCAGGTGGTAAGCTGGTGATGTCGTGTAAGAAAGCACTAAGTCAGACTCACCATTAAGGAACATGGAATAAGCTTCAGACCAACCTTTGGTCACCGTAACAGTTTTACCAGCCAGTTGCTGCCAAGCTTGGGTAGCATTGTCGCCATAGATTGATTTCATCCACAGCATCAAACCCTGCCCCGGAGTTGAAGTACGAGGGTCCTGATAAATCACTTTAAGATCATCACGCTCTTCCACCAGCTCTTTCATGCTTTTTGGCGGGTTAGCCAATTTTTCTTTGTTGTAAACAAACGCGAAATAACCATAGTCGTAAGGCACGAATGTTTTATCGTCCCAGCCCGTTGGTAAAATGGTTTTAGAGGTATCGACCTTGTGCTCTGTAAGCAGACCCGTTTTCTGTGCCTCGACCATCAGATTGTTATCCAGACCCAGAACAATATCGGCTTTGCTATTACTGCCTTCTAAGCGAAGACGGTTCAAAATCGATACGCCATCATCAAGAGCAACGAAATTTACGTCACAACCACATTTCGCTTCAAAAGCTTGTTCGAGTTTAGGACCCGGTCCCCAATCCGCAGCGAATGAGTCATAGGTGTAGATGGTTAATGTGTTTTCAGCAGCAAACGCTGAAGTTGTTGTCATTGCAGCAAGGGCAATTAGGCTTAGAGTGGTTTTCACTGCTCGCTCTCCACGTGTATTTCAGAGAAATTAGTTGAGCGGCACAGGTATGAGGTGGCTATTTGGGATTGCTAATATCCAGACTCAATTCCTACGCCAGCATTATCTGGTTCAGGTATTACGGGTCCCCGTAGCCTAACTAGGTTAAGCCATTAGGTCTCAGCGCCCTTAAGTATTGATCAACACAATACAAAATGGGGTTGCTCCCCGATGAGTTGGATGGATTGTATACCCAAACCCCCTCGCGATGCTAGGTTGCGCTAGGGGGTTTGGGACTTAGATGAAGATCAGGCTACGTAGCAAGATAACTATTTATGAGCGTTGGTCGTATCCCCAGCGCGGGACCAATCCTTGCTCAATCCCCAGATGGTCGAGAATTCGCGCCACCATAAAGTCGATTAAGTCTTCGATACTCTTTGGCTGATGATAAAAACCCGGCGCTGCTGGCATGATGGTTACACCCATTTGCGATAGCTTGTGCATATTTTCCAGATGCAGGGTCGAAAATGGCGTTTCACGCACTACCAGAAGCAACTGGCCACGCTCTTTCATCACTACATCGGCGGCACGCTCAATCAGGTTATCCGACATACCGTGTGCAATCGCCGCGACGCTGCCTGCCGAACACGGACAAACCACCATTTGTTTTGGAGCCGCAGAGCCTGAAGCCACTGGCGAGAACCAATCATCTTTACCACAGACAGTAATGTTGTCAGGGTTACACTTTAGATGCTCCACCAGCGCTTTTTGCGCCGCTTCAGGACCACTTGGCAGCTTCAGGTCATGCTCGGTTGCCATCACAACCCTCGCCGCGGAAGATATCAACACATAGACGTGATAATCCGCAGCGACCAAACATTCCAGAAGTCTCAAGCCATAAGGCGCACCAGAAGCGCCAGTAAGTGCTAGGGTAATGGCTTTTTTTTGTTGATGTTTTTTGTGAGACATAAGGATTAAGCTTTTTGTTTTAATTGTTCGAGAAGTTTACCGTGAATACCGCCAAAGCCACCATTGCTCATAACCAGAATTTGATCATCAGGCTTTGCACGTTCAACGATTTTCGCAACAAAACGGTCCAAATCAGCGTCAACAAAAGCTGGTTGCTGGCATTGGTCTGCAATTTCCTGTACCGACCATTCAATATTGTCTGGCTGGAACAAGAACACTTCATCGGCACTGTGCAATGAGTCCGCCAGCGTATTCTTGTGCACACCACGCTTCATGGTGGCAGAGCGAGGCTCCAGTACTGCTAAGATACGTTTGTCACCCACCTTGTTACGCAGACCGCCAACCGTTAGTTCAATAGCGGTAGGATGATGAGCAAAATCGTCGTAAACCGTCACACCTTGCTCTTCACCTTTAAGTTCTAAGCGGCGTTTGGTATTGATAAAACGGCCCAATGCCTGACAGGCTAACTCTGGAGTCACGCCGACGTGCCTTGCAGCAGCTATTGCCATCAGTGCATTATCCACGTTGTGGTCGCCCACTAAGTCCCACTCAACAACACCGACTTTCTCACCTTGCAGCGATACTTCGAACTTCGAGCCATCGACGACCAGTTTATGCGCTTGCCAGTCGCCATCTTCACCAGAAAACTGCTTTTCTGTCCAACAACCGCGCTCAAGTACATCAGCAAGTGCCTGATCTTGTTTAGGAGACAGAATAAGACCATTGCCCGGAACAGTACGTACCAAATGGTGGAATTGACGCTTAATCGCTTCAAGATCGTCGAAGATGTCTGCATGATCAAATTCAAGATTGTTCATGATTAACGTGCGTGGGTGGTAATGGACAAACTTAGAACGCTTGTCGAAAAAAGCACTGTCGTATTCATCCGCTTCAACAACGAAAAACATGCTTTCTCCCAGTCGAGCAGAAACGCCAAAGTTACCCAGTACGCCCCCGACCAGGAAACCAGGTTGGTAACCACAGTCTTCGAGTACCCAAGCCAGCATGCTTGAGGTGGTCGTTTTGCCATGCGTCCCAGACACCGCTAGCACCCAGCGATCGTGAAGTAAAAACTCATTCAACCACTGCGGTCCGGAGGTATAACGCATGTTGCTGTTGAGTACATGCTCTACGCATGGGTTGCCACGGCTCATGGCATTGCCAATCACGACTAGGTCAGGTTCAGGATCAAGCTGAGAAGGGTCGAAGCCTTCAATAATTTCAATACCTTGAGACTCCAGTAATGTGCTCATCGGAGGGTAAACATTCGCATCAGAGCCCGTTACTTTGTGGCCGAGCTGGCGAGCTAAAATTGCCGCGCCACCCATAAACGTGCCGCAGATACCCAAGATATGGATGTGCATAAACTTAACCTTGTAATGCCGTGTTTGATGCTTTCATTATCGCGATAACCACCAGAAAAGCGAGAGACTTTCACCTTGTTCTTGTTGTCACTTTCAAAAAAATGACAAGCCTGAACACGGACTGTACAGTCACTGAACTAAATGATGAACTCGTCAGTGACAAGACAAATAAATTGAGATCTCAGACGGTTACTTCATTACCATTAAAAAGATCTTCGACATAAAATTACGTTTAGCGCAAACGTTTAACATCCATAAAGAGATGTCCCGTTGCGCAACACCCCCAATAAATGAAAATGTAAGGATTGACCATGTCTGGATTGCGCACCCTAGGCGAATTCATTGTCGAGAAACAAGCGGATTTCCCCCACGCTAGCGGTGATCTATCATCTCTTTTAGCATCCATTCGTTTAGCTGCGAAAATCGTTAACCGCGAAATTAATGCAGCTGGCCTTGGCGATATTACTGGTGCTGTTGGCACAGAGAATGTCCAAGGTGAAGCTCAGCAAAAGCTAGACGTTTATGCAAACGACAAGTTTAAAGCGGCACTTGAAGCTCGTGACCAAGTTTGTGGCGTAGCCAGCGAAGAAGAAGATGAGGCGGTTGCATTCAATAAAGAACTCAACCAAAACGCCAAGTACGTTGTATTAATGGATCCACTTGATGGTTCATCTAATATCGACGTGAACGTTTCTGTAGGTACTATTTTTTCAATTTACCGCCGTGTATCACCAATTGGTACGCCAGCAACAGAAGAAGATTTCCTTCAGCCAGGTCACAAACAAGTTGCGGCTGGTTACGTGATTTACGGCTCTTCAACCATGTTGGTTTACACAACAGGTAACGGCGTGAATGGCTTCACGTACGATCCTTCTATCGGCAGCTTCTGTCTTTCTCATGAAAACATGATGATCCCTGAAGAAGGCAAAATCTATTCTATCAACGAAGGTAACTACATCCGTTTCCCACTTGGTGTGAAGAAGTACATCAAGTACTGTCAGGAAAATGTACCTGAAGATGGTCGTCCATACACGTCTCGCTACATCGGCTCTTTAGTAGCAGACTTCCACCGCAACTTGCTAAAAGGTGGTATCTACCTATACCCAAGCACGCAAAGCCATCCACAAGGTAAACTGCGTCTGCTTTACGAGTGCAACCCAATGGCATTCCTAATCGAGCAAGCAGGTGGTATCGCTTCTGACGGCGTGAATCGCATCATGGACATCAAGCCAACAGAATTACACCAACGTGTGCCGTTCTTTGTCGGTTCAAAAAACATGGTACGTAAGGTCGAAGAATTCCTTGAAAAGAATCGCGACGAATAGACCTTTGTCCAACGCGGCAGGTGTTTACCTGCCGTGTTTTTGTCGCTAAAGTGAGTTGCGAATAAATCGTAATAAGATGAGGTTCCCTCATCCTCAATGAAAAGGAAGTTTCAAATGAGCCTAAACCATGTACCAGCAGGTAAATCTCTGCCTGAAGATATCTATGTCGTTATCGAAATTCCTGCAAACGCAGACCCAATTAAATACGAAGTAGATAAAGACTCTGGTGCTGTATTTGTTGACCGTTTTATGTCTGCACCAATGTTCTACCCATGTAACTACGGTTACGTGAACAACACACTGTCTCTTGATGGTGACCCTGTAGACGTACTTGTTCCGACGCCATACCCATTGATGCCAGGTTCAGTTATTCGTTGCCGCCCTGTTGGTGTGCTTAAAATGACTGATGAATCTGGTGAAGATGCTAAAGTTGTCGCGGTTCCTCACTCTAAAATCTCTAAAGAGTACGAGCACATTCAAGACGTCGGTGACATCCCAGAGCTACTGAAAGCGCAAATTACGCATTTCTTTGAGCGTTACAAAGAGCTGGAATCCGGTAAATGGGTGAAGGTTGATGGCTGGGCAGACGTGGAAGCCGCAAAAGCTGAAATCCTGGAATCTTACGATCGCGCACAAAACAAATAAATGCGACCAGAATGAAAAAAGAGCTGCAAATACGCAGCTCTTTTTTATGCCTGAACGTCACATAAGCTTCAGTCGATTTGTACGCCAACATAGTATGCGACTAACGTCGTAGCCATGATAAGACTCAGCAGTGACACTCGGCCGACCTATACTCTTTGGCACCAATCCCCGGATGCAATCTCTTCCGTCAACTGCTCGGTATCCTGATAAATGTAAATCCAAGCCTGACCAAACGGTGTGCTAATGCTCTCACGTCGGTACTCTACCGGAACATCCTCCAGTTTATCCAGCGCTGTCAGAGTATCGTCATCAATCAGATAGACTTCACCTTGTATGGTTTGGTGACCTTGAGACACCCCAGGGTATGGACCTAAATCATACAAGGTGTATTGAGCATCACTTTCATGCAGCCCCAGGAATTGCCCCGAGCTCAAGTAGTGATGGTTGTACTCTCCTTTGCGTAACGTTCCGTATACAAAGACTAAATGCTGCATAACCACTCCTTAGTTATGAGTTACGCTTTAATCAAACTCGAATTGATAGAGTAGATCAACTGCACTGTCTACACCAGAAACCGCTTCTAAATACAGATCCTGCATTAATCGGTAACGAACAGTAAATTCACCTAGAGAGTTAAAGATACCGACACCATATTTCACCTGAAGACCCGGGAATATATAACCACTCACCGTCACCTGAGAGTCATCACCCGATCCCGCAGTATCGAGCTGCAAGTCTTGAACACCAAAGGCTTCACCTATCTGTCCGACAACACGACCACTTTTCGCCAGACTCAAGCCAATCAAGGTAGTAGTCATGGCATTACCACCAGATTCTGCATCGATGTCTTGACCTCGTAATAGGTAGGACAGCGCGTTTGCCTGAGGCATAGCAGGATCTGAGAAGATCTCCAAACTTGGGTCAGAGGCAGGGCCAGTAACACGAACACCTGCGGTCACATCATCTTGCGTGTTATCAGGGTTACGGATGGCAGAAATCGACAGATAAGGCTCATCGGCTGGGCCATTCATCATGATTTTACCTTCATCAATCACCAAATCTTGGCCAAATGAGCGGTAGGAACCATCGACAATGTTAACTTCACCAACAATAAATGGACCTTTGTCTTTTTGAGTCACATTGAGGTTACCCCTCAGACCACCTTTCAGACCAAATGCCGACAGCTGAAAATCGTCGCCAATCTTAATATTAATATCAGTTTCGACATTAAACGGTACTGCCACAGTGTCATCAACTGGCTGTAAGTTTTCATCCAAAATGACTACGTCACTCGAAACGCCAACCGCACTTGGTGGTAACTCTTCAACGACGATGCGACCCCAAGGCAGATTAATATTACCTTGTACTTTGGCTAAATTTGGCGTCACCTCAAGTGTCATATCTGGCTCAACTTTGATTTTCACCATCGGAGGCATATCTACTTTCAGCTCTTTAGCGAACACTCGAGCTTTGGTATGCCAGTCCTGTAGGTCTTGCCAGTCCGCATCACCGGTAATTTCCAATTTGCCATCTGGGGTGTTGATGCCAGCGTTGAGGTCAGCTTGATGGCCTTTAAAGTTGATTTCTACCTGACCTGAGTCGATATCAATTGGCGTCACTTCACCGTTCAGTTTAATTTGGTCAATCAGGAACTGGCCGTTCACCCTAGGGTGCATGACATCACCAGATAACGCCAAATCGGTATTCATATTGGCTTTAAACAAGCTGTATTCGCCAATCAATGGCGCTAAGAAATCCAGATGGAGTGTCGAAAGTGACACGTTACCCGCGATCTCAGGAGACTCAGCAGAGACATTAATCAGTGACACATTACCGGATAGATCACCGTTATCCGCCACATCGACGAGCCACTGAGCATCAAGCTTGTCTTTTGCTAACGCCGCTTTAAAGCTAACACTTTCCCAACCAACCGTAATTGGTTGCTCCAGCGCTTGTTCCACCTGGCCTTGTGGCATATCGACATTCAACGTCACTTCAGGCTTCATGTTTGGAGCCCACTTAGCAAAGGCTTGTGCGTTCACTTCACCTTGCAGTTTCGTTTCTGCCGGCAATAGTGTCTTGATTTGGCTAAAGTCAAAGTTATTCACCGCTAACTTCGCCTCACCACTTTTGCCTACACTAATGTTTTCAGATAAACACACACTTGAATCAGCTTGTAACCAACAGTGTGCCTGAACATCCGCGATCTGCTTGTCGATATTGACCTTCACTGCCGTCGACTTTTCCAGTGCCCAAGGCCCTTGAATGGTATCAAGCGACAAGCGAGTTAGCGCACCGTCCCAGATCATTTCAGGCTTCTGAGTAAATGCGCCCTGAATCTCCAGGCTGGTTGAGACGATATCCGAGGCCACATCTAAGGTAAGTTGATGCTGCTTTTCATCACCTGAGACATCGAGGTCAGCGCTATCAATCTTGATGCCATCATAGTTAATATTATTTGCAACTAAGCTCACGTTAGCTTTTGGTACGGGTAACGGTGAAACATCTCCTTTCAGCGTGACCGTTTCTACTTTGGCTAACTGCTGCCAGTTCGCTTTATTGACGGCAAGATCCAGGTTGATGTTCGGCTCTTTTAAGCTGCCTCGTACCGCAATTTTACCGTTCATATTGCCGCTAAGATCAGGCACACTTTTCGCAAAATCAGGGAAGTTAACCTCAACGTCCATCAAGATTTGTTTATCGATCTTACCCTTGGCACTCAACTGGTTAGGACCATGAGCCAATACTAAACCTTGAGTTGTAAGCTGGATATCTTCGGCTTTGCCATTTTTATCAGATGCTTCTAGCTGCCCCTTCACTTTCAGTGGGTAGCCACGTAAAAGACCATCAATATCCAGGGTAGGAAGACTAACCTGCCAGCCACCTTGCTCTGTCAAGGACCCAGAGGTTGATAAACTACCACTGATGTCCCCTTCCGCTTCCTGCCACTGAAGACCCGGCTGGATGTGTTGTAGGTTGAGATCGGCTTGCCAGTTGATTGGTGCCGCCCAGTTAGCCATAACCTTGCCCGACAGTTCGCCGCCTAAGGTTTTCACCACAATACTTTCCAGATCAATTTTCTCTAGGGTGCCCTTTCCGTTTAGCGCCACATCTACCGCAGGAATATCCTTACCAGATGCTTTAGTTTCCAGCGCCACCTCGTATCCCTCTAACGAACCTTTAGCGGTAAGACTCGGTACAGCAACCTGATAGTCACTTTCTCCCAACAAAGGCCACTGCGCTTCGACATTATTGAGGGTTACATCAAACGGTAACTGCACTTTCAGTGGCTGAATTTTGGCTTGGATTTCAGCTTTAGTCAGTTCAGACAATGTTGCCTGCAGTGATAAGTCGCCTGCTGAGCCAGATGCTGACAGCGACAACTTCTGTCCTTTCGCTTCGGCATGTTTCACTAGCGCATCCAGTTGGGCACTAAGAGGATAGTCTGCAGAAAGTGTCACTTGCGTACTCAGCGTAGCCTCAACTTCAGGCATGTCGAGCTCAAGTGTTTGCAAATCAACACGATCACGACCCGCCTTCGCCACAAAACCGAGATGATGAACAATAACCGGCGTTTCACCAGCTAACTTGAAGTTATGAATATTGAGACGTCGGACATCGACAGTCAACGGAATCCAGACTTCAGGTAAAACAATATCTTGCGGCTCTGCATCGGCTGTTTTTACTATTTCCGAATCCGTTGCGTTAGTTGCATCGGTCTGGGAATCAGCGACTTCAGTATCAGTGCCCGCGACTGGAGCACTCTGGGTCTCATCCCCCTCGCTGTCAGCCCCTTCGGCTGTGGCTGTCTGGGCTTCTGCGACATCAGCATCAGCATCAGCATCAGCATCAGCATCATTAGGAGCTTGTTCGGTGTCCGTTGGTGCCAAAGCAACATTGATCTCTTTTAATGCTGTTGGCGCAATGACTAAGCGGTCGCCCTGCATCGATAACGCGGTCGTGAAATCCTGCCAATCAACTTGATTACCCAGAACATTCAGGTTGATATCATTAAGGCTAACTTTGTTGACGAAAATAGGCACTGGCGTACTGATTGAACGCAGCGGGGGCGTCTCTTCTTCTGGCTCGTCACTCGCAGGTGGCAGTTCCGGCATCTGGAAGTTGACGCCCTGCAATGAAAGCTCATCGACACACACTCTAGGATCGAAAAAGCAACGGAAGTTAACCGCTAAGGTCAGGCGTTCGACTTTCGCATCAACATTCAGTGTTTCATCAACAAAGCTGACGTTTTCCAATGCAAAACGTGGAAATAACGAGCCCTGGACGTTCTCCACTTTCAATTGTGGCACGGCTGTTTCTGCCCCCCATATGGCGAGCTTTAATCCAGGGTGAGTAAAGAGAACTGTTGAGACTAAAATGATGATCAACAACAGAAGACCAATCAAACCTAGCGATAGCCATTTGGTCCACTTAAACATCTTTTGCATCATAGTTCAGGCCCCAATGAGAAATGGATACGAAATTCGTTCTTCTGTGGGTCATCCAATCCCCATGCAAAATCAAAGCTGACCGGACCAACCGGCGAAGCCCAGCGGATACCTACCCCGGCACCTGCTTTCCATACGGGTGTATCATCAAACGCATCACCAATATCGTAGAAAGTCGCTCCCCACCAGTTACCAGTAAGACGATATTGATACTCAAGCGTGCTACTCAGGATATATTTTGCCCCCGTTAACGCTCCACTTTCATCGACAGGCGAGATAGATTCATAGCCATAACCACGGATGTTATTGTCACCACCAGCAAAGAAACGCAACGATGGAGGCAGCTTATCAAACTCGTCCATAACGTTAGCGCCGCCTTCTAAGCGGAAAAGTCCACGATGGTTTTCACCAATCCCACGGATCCAAGAGGTTCGGCCCAAAAAGCGAAAGACTCGGGTCGCAGATAAAACGGCCGGGTCACCATACTCAAACGTGATGGTTTGCTTGTCGCCCCACATTGGCATGCTGCCGCCACGACTTCTTGTACGTGAGAACGTAGCGCCAGGAAGCAAGAACTGCACTCCGTCTTCCTGTAGACCCTGAGAGAAGTTTTCGTATAAGTGACGTATATACAAGGTCTTACGCCAGCCACCATCGACGATCCAGTGGCGTTCTACCGCTAAATTCGTTTCTAAACTTTCGGTATCACGGTTGTCCAAATGCTTTAAGCCAAACTGGAGCTGGTAGTATTCATGCAAAACGTCATCAAGCGGTATTTTGTAGCCTGCTGTGATGGTTTGTTCCGGTTGGGATAGGGAAAGTGCGGTATCTAGACTGTGGCCACGGGAACTGATCCAGGGCTTTTTCCATTTCAACGTGCCACGTACGCCAGTATCAGTGGAGTAACCAAGACCGGTTTCTATCTGGTTTTTGGCCGCCGGAGCAAGAGAAACCTTTACTGGTAACTCACGTCCTTCCTCCAGCATCGCCAGATCAGGCTCAACAAATACCGACGAAAACCAGTCAGTATTAGACAAGTTCTGGTTGTACTCACCAACACTCGAAACTAAGTACGGTTCGCCCTCCTCAAAAGGACTTAACGAAGCGACGCGCTCATCCCAAATCTGGCTGCCGGTGATATTAATGGAACCAAAGTGATAGCGGATACCACTGTCATAATGCAAACGAATGTTCGCTTCATTGAATGCAGGTACCACCTCCAAACGGCTGAGTAGATAATCCCCTTTGAAGTAACCGCGCTGCAACGCTAAATTACGTATTCCTGACTTGAGGCTATCGTATTCGCTTTGATTCAGAACCCGGCCAACTTTTAAAGGAGACGCCGCGAGAAGCGCTTCAAATGCTTCATCGTCTTGCGCTTCACCAGTGATCACGACATCCATAACTTTGATCTTGACTGGTAAGCCTTTTGCAATATTGATGATCAGTTCATCATTATTTTCAGTAACAGAATATGAGATATCTGCGTGATAATACCCAAGCGCGTTGAGTGCTTCAGTGATGCTTTCATCTAATCGCGCTTGAAAACGCAACGAAGTCGAGTAATCTTCTTCAGGAATCGAAGTCAGATAAGCGTTGACATTTTCTTCTAACGCGCCGTCTATACCTTGTAGCTTAATAGATACTTTGGCAGAGGCGTTATGGGAAAAGGCAAACAAGCCAACAACAATGATCGGGAGAGCTTTTTTTATCATGCGTTTTAGATGCGTGAGATTCGTGAGATTAAAGAAACTTGTGTCATAATAACGCCAATTAAAGGCTAAGTCTGTAATATTCATAACTTTACCGCAGCCTTTGTAAATCCGTATTCACATAAAGACGAACTGGGAAAAGTTCGCAAATTTAAGACAAATTTAAAGGACAGATAGCATGCTCAACAAACAGACACTAATCAGTATAGAAGATGCTCTACCAGGTCGAGAGCAGCCGATGCAAATTGAAGATACTCATTTTGTTAATCAATCCAGTTTAACGGCACCATTGCAGTCTAACCAACAGCAAATTCTATTAGGTATGGGTTGTTTTTGGGGAGCGGAGCGCCTGTTCTGGCAACTGGATGGCGTCATCTCAACCTCAGTAGGTTACTCTGGTGGGTACACGAAAAACCCGACTTATGAAGAAGTATGTACAGGACAAACCGGACATGCTGAAGTCGTCAGAGTAGTATTTGATGAGCAAGTTACCTCTCTAGAGCAACTTCTGGCTGCATTTTGGGAAAAGCACGATCCTACACAAGGGATGCGTCAGGGGAACGACCTCGGCACGCAATATCGTTCCGCTATTTATACTTTTTCGCAAGAACAACAAGACATTGCAGAGCATTCAAAGCATCAGTACCAGCAAGCACTGCAAGAAGAACAAAGAGCTTCTATCACCACAGAAATCCAACCGGCAGGGGCGTACTACTTTGCTGAAACATACCACCAGCAATATCTGGCGAAGAACCCTGAAGGCTACTGCGGCCTTGGTGGTACAGGTGTGTGCTTTCCACCAAGTTTACAAAGCTGATTGAGAGACAACTTAAAATCAACAGCCATTAACGAAAAAGAGCGACCTTAGTCGCTCTTAACATAACTTTGCTTTTAACCTGCTCATCGTAGTTTCAACGATGCGATCTCCTGATTCACTTCTTTGAACACAGAGAGTCTTTTCTGATCTTTCACGTCTGGTAGAAGAACCTTGCCATTATCAAAATCAAAGTTCCCGACGCCTGCGATGAAAAACTGACCTTTAAATAGCGTCTTTACAAAACGAGCCACCTGGAGTGGTCGGTATACCGCGAATTCACGTAGCATAATTCACCTCAATTCCTTTGAGAAAGTACAGATTGTCTATCCTTAACAATCTTGTAGCGCAATTTGCGAACGACTTCATTCTAGCAAATCCTAAAAACAACGCAATATTACATCACCTCAAACGTTAAATAAATGTTAACAAGCTCGCTGTAATTTTACTGGTTCTACTTATATACTGGCGACATCCAGATGGTTCCTATAAACCAAGCTCGTCGGATTGTATCCATCATCCAGAGGTGACTTGGTTATAAAGCTCTCACATATATGGAATATAACAATATGAAAATTAAGACTCTCCTACCACTTCTGCTGGCTATGACGCCAAGCCTTTCATTCGCAAATAATTTAACCATCGGCGAAAATGTTCCAGACGTTCGAGTTGGTGCTTATGGTGAAATTGTCATGCAGGGCGAAGGCGTTGCGTATCAACCATGGGCTGCGCAAAACATGCTGGGCAAAGTACGCGTTATTCAGGCGATAGCCGGACGCAGCAGTGCGAAAGAGATGAACGCCCCGCTAATGTCTGCCATTACTGCCGCGAAGTTTCCTCAAGAAAGTTACCAAACCACAACCATCATCAATCAGGATGATGCGATTTGGGGTACAGGCTCCTTCGTCAAGTCTTCAGCACAAGACAGCAAGAAGGAATTTCCTTGGTCATCAATGGTATTGGATGAAAATGGCTTAGTCGCAAAAGCTTGGGGATTAGAGCAAGAGAGTTCAGCAATCATCGTTCAGGATAAGCAAGGAAAAGTGCTTTTCAGCAAAGAAGGACCTTTAGAACAAAACGAGATCACGCAAGTGATTGAGTTAATCAAGCAAAATATTTAACGGCTACCAATAGGCTCCTTGTTTCGGTAAGTACAAGGAGTCCATTCCTCAGCATTGTCTGAATTTTCCCTTAACTGACAAAAGAGTGAACTTTTACCAAAAATGAGTGTTATATTATAACACTCAATTGGGTCTCAGGCGCTATGATGGTTCTCTCCAGGCAAACAACAATTCAACATTGCTATCGTACTGTTGTACTTTTCAGTACGGCTTTGCTGATCGTATGGAATTTTGCCAGCCTATTTCATCAAATGGATGTAACGCCTGAGCATCACACGCACCATCACTGTCAAATGTTTGCCGGGACTCACCATGGTCTGGCAAAAGCTCAACCCACCATACCAGCCCAGACTTACACTCGGCTCAAGTTTCATGATGTAGTTGAAAACTCACTCCACCTAGAAGAAATACGCAGTTCTGCCCGCGCACCGCCTAATTTTGCTCAAGTTTCATTAACCCAAACCATTTAGTGTTATTAACTCGCACATTCGCGATTTTTAATAATGTATTAAAAGACTTAGTATCAATTGGGATGCATAATCATTCAAATTGATAGACGCAAAATTAGGAAAATAAAATGCCATCTAAACACACTTTGGCTCTTGTTATCGGCTTGTCTCTGTCTACTACAGCAATGGCAGAAGAATATCGCCAACACGATGCGCACGAGCATGGCCATGTAGAGTTTAACATCGCACAAGACGGCAAAGATTTGTTAGTTGAAATCACCGCTCCGGGTGCCGATGTGGTTGGTTTCGAACACGCTCCAGAGAACGCAGAGCAAGAGCAGCAATTAAAACAAGCGGTCGCAAAGCTGGAAGACACCAGCAGCCTTTTTACTATCAATTCACAAGCGGAATGTGACATCGCAGATGTACATGTAGAGCATACCCTTGGTGGCGCGCATGACGAACATGAAGGTCACGACCATGATGAGCATCATGATGAACATAAAGACCATGATCACAGTGACCATGACGAACATGAACACCACGATGATCATGCAGACCATGCGAACCACGATGACCATGATGATCACGAAGGTCACGAAGGTCACGAAGGTCACGAAGGTCACGACCATGATGCGCACAGCAGCCATGGTGAGTTCTCAGCACAGTACCGCTTCAACTGTGAAAAGGTCAGCGAGCTGAGCACAATCAAAACGGCTTGGTTCAATCAATTCCCGAATACAGAATCAGTCAGCGTTAACCTGTTCACGGATACCACGCAATCAGCGACCAGTTTGAACAAAGACAACGCCGAAATCGTAATCAAATAAACCACATAGCGTGTAAGTACCCACTTACACGCTATTACTTTGGTAACTTTCTATGACTGATTCAATATCAAGCGTTGTTGAACTCAATAACGCCCAGTTTATTTGGCCGAGTTCAGACATCGCTACCATCGATATACCTCACTTACGCATCACGCCCGGTGAACATGTATTCATCAAAGGACCGAGCGGGTGTGGTAAGTCGACGCTTCTCGCGCTGCTGACCGGTATTAATACATTGAGTGCGGGTTCTCTATCGGTACTCGACACCGACTTATCGACTCTGACTGCCAGCCAAAGAGACAAATTTCGAGCAGATCATATTGGCTATATTTTTCAGCAATTCAATCTGTTGCCCTACCTCAACGTAATCGAAAATGTCTTGCTTCCATGCCAATTTAGCAAAGTCAGACGTAATCGTATTGCAGCGAATGCCAGCAATCAGGCGTTAGCTGAACAGGCTTCGGCATTATTAGAGAGGCTGCATTTGCCACAAAGCCTGCATTCGCGTCCGGTATCCGAATTGAGTATCGGCCAGCAGCAGCGTGTTGCAGCAGCCAGAGCTCTGATGGGGCATCCTGCGTTAGTCATTGCTGACGAACCAACCTCTGCTTTGGATCATGACAATAGAATGGCTTTTATTGAGCTGCTTATGGAGCAAGCCAATCAAGTCAACGCGACCTTGGTATTTGTCAGCCATGATCCAACTCTGGAGCCTCTATTTAACCGGACCATTAACCTTCCTGATATTAACCAATGTAGTAGCGCTGGAGGTTTGTCATGACAGCGGTAGTGACACTCGCCTGGAAGAGCCTGATGAACCGTAAGGCGACGGCATTGCTTACCGTGATGACCGTTGCAATTTCTGTGGTTTTGCTACTTGGCGTTGAGCGAATTCGAACACAGGCCAAAGACAGTTTTGCCAATACGATTTCTGGTACCGACCTAATTATTGGTGGCCGTTCAGGTCAGGTAAACCTATTACTTTATTCAGTATTTCGAATTGGTAATGCCACCAACAACATCGACTGGAAGAGCTATCAAGAATTCAGCCAGCACCGCTCCGTTGATTGGGCTATCCCAATTTCGCTGGGTGACTCCCACAAAGGCTTTCGTGTCATGGGCACCAACCACAGCTACTTCGAACATTTCAAGTATGGAAGTAAGCAACCACTTACTTTCGAAAAAGGTCGAGAGTTCAATGGATTATTTGAAACCGTTATTGGGGCAGATGTTGCTAAAGCACTGGGTTACCAAATAGGTAGCAAGATGATCATAGCTCATGGCATCAGTGATGTGGGCTTTAGCCGCCATGACAATCTGCCTTTTAAAGTCGTGGGCATTTTAGCCCCAACGGGGACACCAGTAGATAAAACCGTTCACGTATCTTTAGAAGCGATCGAAGCCATTCACGTAGGGTGGGAAAGTGGTGCGAATCTAGGGGCAGCACCAAAAGCCGAAGTTTTAAAAACCGTCGACTTTCAACCAAAGCAGATCACGGCGATGCTCGTCGGTTTAAAATCACGCATCCAAACGTTCGCCTTGCAACGACAAATCAATACCTACCCGCAAGAGCCGCTCAGTGCCATCATGCCGGGCGTTGCACTGCATGAATTGTGGGGAATGATGTCCGTCGCAGAGCAAGCGTTGATGGCTGTATCCGGTTTTGTCGTCGTAGCGGGGTTACTTGGCATGCTAAGCAGCCTGCTGACAAGCTTGCAGGAGAGACGCCGGGAAATGGCTATTCTGCGTGCCATGGGCGCAAGACCACGCCATGTGTTTTCACTATTGATAAGCGAAGCCAGTTTACTGACCGCTGCGGGTATTATCTCAGGAGTTGCGGGGCTTTATTCCATTCTGGCTCTATTGCAACCGATCATGCAGCAACATTATGGTATACATCTGACACTAAGCTTTCTTTCTTCATATGAATGGATGCTACTCGGTTTTGTCCAATGCGCTGGTATTATGATTGGTTTCATCCCAGCACTACGCGCTTATCGACAATCTCTGAGTGATGGAATGACAATAAGGATATAAACAAATGTGGAAAAAAATACTCGCTAGCTGCTTGCTGGTGATTTCTTTTACGGCCCCGGTAATGGCGAGTGAAGAGCCATTGAAGATCGACTGGCTTGATCTGGTTCCAGAATCAGAACGGAAACTGTTTGATAGTGTCGGCATGCCTTCGGCGTCAGAGCATAGTGGTGGCGCAGCACAACAATCTAAGATTGGCAGTGTAAGAACAGAGTTGAATGGCAGTCTGGTAAAAATACCAGGATTTGTCATTCCGCTAGAAGGTGATGCCAACACAGTGACTGAGTTTCTGTTGGTACCCTACTTCGGGGCATGTATTCACGTCCCACCGCCACCACCAAATCAAATCATTTACGTGAAGTTCCCAGAAGGAGCACCAGTTCAGGAGCTTTGGGATGTGGTTTACGTGGTCGGAACGCTTAAAACCGAAGTCATTAGCCATGAGCTAGCTCAAACAGCGTATTTGATCGAAGGGACAAAAATAGAAAGTTACGACGATATGTAATATCGCGAATTTTCAGGTAAACCCATGGCGTCGCTTAGGCGCCATTTTCATATGTGAAGAGATACCAGTCTGGATAAATAAGTAGTCAGGCTCTGTGCAGGAAAAATCGCTTAGGTCAAAGTACAACTTGCGGTAACTGGTTATTCTAATGACAAAACATATAACGCAGCTATCAGTGATCTCCACCCGAATGAATAAGCAAATGCTTATTTAGATTGGTGTTACATAATATAGCGAGACAGGTACGCTAGAACGCCCACATAGAGAATCAAAAGAAACGCTATCGACAGGTGCTTTTTCAGTTTGCTTGCTTCCGAGAACTTCATTGCCCCTCCAAAATAACGATAACAATTTTAACAATTTGCTATCATCTTGGATAGCCTTAATTTGATCAAATTTTGATAGTCACTTTCTGGCCGTTAAGCGGATTAAGATGTAAATTGAGGCAAGCGTGACTCGTCGCTACCTGAGTAGGAACATAAATGGCAGAATCAGCAAAGCAACCTAGCGTAATGGTACAACAGCCCAACTCCCAGCAACGTCCTAAAAACGACACGAAAAGCAGCTATATCAAAGACAGTGCCAGTCGAATTCAAAACATTGCACAAAGTTATGGGCTCGATGCCTTGCTTCAAGCCGATACTCCGAAGCAATCGACCTTTGAGAGAGCTCAGCTGCGCGAGCAACGACGTCAGGAGCAACGGCAACAGAACCTTGAACAAGTGTTAAAATTGGCCCACGGTGCTTGCCGAGACGAAACTGCGGGCGAGCCGGAACAGGATTGGTTGTATCGCTTTTTCGACATGGCTCAGGATATTCACAACAGTTCGATGCAAAAGCTATGGGCTCAGGTACTCAAACGTGAAGTCACGAACCCCGGCTCAACATCGATGAAGGCGCTTAAAGCCCTCAAAGATATGTCACCTAAAGAAGCACAAACACTACAAAGAGCGGCCTCTTTAGCTTGCAGCTTTGGTGGTGATGGCAGCCGTAAGTTGTTGATTGGTTATAAAGCTCATAACGGTATTTTCAGCTTTGGCAAGCGGGATACCACCAGCAATCTGAACATGGGGACGTTCCAGCTCCCCTACTCCAGTTTATTGATGTTAATTGAGTTGGGACTGCTGCACAGTGCCGAGCTCGAGTCTGGAGAAATCAGTGTTGAAACACCCTTAATTCTCACGTACCAAGGTAAAAACCTATCACTCCACGCCAACACCAAAGGAGTAAGGTTACTTTATTATCGATTTACCTTAACGGGCAACGAGCTGTGTAAGCTGCTTGGCAACAAGCCTAACACAGAGTACTACGACCAATTAATCGCACTTATAAATCATAAGTTTACTGTAAATACAGAATCACACAGTCGTGTAGACCACACCGTTTAATTATGCTTTAAGAGCTTTTGGTCACCTATGTTCCAAAAGCTCTTTAAACACTTTTACGACTTTTTAGTCACCCATGATCTAAATGCTTATTTAGCGGATCACACCACGCTGCTTTAAGTCATTGATACACAGATCTACCAACTCATCGACACTCTTTTCTCCCGCTGGTAAATCTATTTCTGGGTTTTCAGGTGCTTGATATTCCGAGTCAATACCCGTGAAGTTTGGAATTTCCCCTGCGCGAGCTTTACGGTACAACCCTTTAGGATCACGTCCTTCACACACCTCCAGAGAAGCATTGACAAACACTTCGATAAACTCACCTTCCGGTAATAGATCGCGTACTAGTTGGCGCTCAGCTCGATGAGGAGAAATAAAAGCAGACAGCACAATCAAACCTGCGTCGGCCATCAACTTAGCCAACTCCCCGATACGGCGAATATTCTCGCGACGATCCTGCTCAGAAAAGCCTAAATCACTACACAACCCGTGACGAACATTATCACCATCAAGTAAATAGGTATGGTAACCAAGCTCAGCAAGACGATTTTCCAATGCGCCCGCTACGGTTGATTTACCCGCACCAGATAAGCCCGTAAACCAGAGTACTGCTGGTTTTTGTTGCTTTAAGTCAGCTCGAAACTTTTTATCAACCGAGTGCTGATGCCAAACAATGTTTTCATCTTTTACCGTGGTGTCGGCTGTCATAACGTATCCTTGTAAATATCGGAATTAAAACGGAAAGAAGACCGGAATCAGTGTCAATACTAATACGGAATACACAATAGAAATCGGCACACCAATTCGCACATAATCGGTCAATTTGTAATTACCTACGCTGTAAACCAACAAGTTAGTTTGATAACCGTAGGGAGAAATAAAGCTCGCACTTGCGCCAAACAGTACCGCCATAATAAATGGCATTGGATCGACGCCATACCCTATCGCCATACTGTAGCCGATAGGAAAAGAGAGCGCTGCAGCGGCGTTATTGGTGACTAATTCAGTTAACACCAGCGTCATGATATACGTCGCAACCAACGCGCCGAAAACGCCCCAGCCATTAAAGGCCTGGATAAACATCTCACCCATCCTGACGGATAACCCCGAAGAGATCATTAGCTGAGCTATCGAAAGCGCAGAGCCAACAATCACAACAATGTCGATCGGAAAACGTCGGCGAAGTTCAGAAACTTGCACAATGCCAAATGCCAGCAGGGATAAAATGTAAACCGCCAGCCCTTTTATGATTGGCACCAGATCCAGTAACGCACAGCCAATAACCGCAGCGAAACCGAGTAATACGATAGAAGATTTGTTTGCGTCCAGACGTGCGCTCGAGTCCAAATCATGCACCAATACGAACTCTTTACGATGCGCACGACGCTCAGATTCAAATCGCTTGCCCGGAACCAATACTAAGGTGTCACCCGGGGCAAGTTTAATACTGCCCAACCCGCCTTCGAGTCGCTCATGGCCACGGCGGATAGCGACAACAACCGCATCAAAACGGTCACGAAATCGGCTTTCTTTCAGCGTTTTATGACAAAAAGTAGCCGAAGAACTGACGACAACTTCTCGGAAGTTTTGTCCATTCAAGTGCTGATGACCAAACAACGTCAGGCCAGGGATTTCCTGCAGCGTCGCGACACTTTCGACATCGCCACAAAACAGTAAGCGGTCTTTTGCATTAAGCACAAACTCAGGCCCGACTGACGAGACAGTAACGCCATCGCGTATGACTTCTGCCAAAAACAGTTTACGTAACGCACGTAAATTATTTTCGCTAACCGTGCGCCCAACTAATGGCGAGCCCGGCTCAACGCGTGATTCAAGGAAATAAGGCAGATCTTCCTGAGTTTGATCATCATAATTCGGCAGCAGGTAGCTCAGTGGAATCAAAATCAGTAAGCCACCAGCCAGAACTGCTAAACCAATCAGCGTCGGAGTAAAAAATCCTAAGCTAGGTAAGCCTGCATCTTCCACGAAGCTATTGATAATGAGGTTGGTCGACGTACCGATCAAGGTCAATGTGCCGCCCAAAATAGCCGCGTATGAAAGTGGGATTAATAGCTTTGACGGCGCATGCTGTTGGTTTCGCTTGATAGCGCCAATCAGAGATACAACAACAGCCGTATTGTTGGTGAACGACGATAGCAACGCCGTAGAGAGTCCCAACTTAGCGATAACACTACCTAAATGTCCTTCAGAGATACTGCGACTGACCCAGCTGATAAGAAGCGTTTTTTCTAAGGCACACGACGCAAGTATTAGTAACACTAAGGTTAGTAATGACGAGTTGGTAAAGTTAGAGGCAATGGATGTCAAATCCATCATACCAGCTAGAAACGAAATAAAGGCTGCACCAGCAAAAACATAACTAGGCTTAATTTTCGTGACAAGCAAACAAGTGATAATGCCAAGCAAAATCGCTAATACAAATCCTTGTTCCCACATAGCCTTTCCTTACCAAATAGCCCGAACAGGGCGAAAACAGCGACTGCACATCAAATGTTGCAGAGCGAGAAAATAAGTAACCAGAGCAAAGCAAGCGAAAAAGAAAGCCAGAATGACTCACACTTCATCGTGCATTCTGGTTTCTGGGGGAAAGAGCCTGACTGCATTTCGCAACTCAGTCGGGCTAATAACCTGAGCAGAAAAGAGGCAACATTGGCTCCTTCACTGCTCAGGAACACCAATTACTTTTTAAGTAATTGGCTTAGGTCTTTAGCTTCCCAATGCGGGAAGTGTTTGCGAACCAGAGCATTAAGTTCCAGTTCAAATGCAGAGATATCGGTCAGATCACGCTCTACCAATGCCAGGCTTTCTTTTACCATACCGGCACCAACAGTAACGTTAGTCAGACGGTCGATAATGATGAAACCACCCGTGTCTGCACAATCTTGGTAATTATCAAGTGCAACAGACTCGTTCAATGACCACTCACACAAACCAATACCATTCAGTGGCAACTCAGCCGCACTATGGCTAGAAAGGTTGTTGATGTCGTATTGATGGCGAATCGTCTCAACGTGACCAACAGTTTTCTTGCCCGCGATCTTAATATCGTAATCACGACCTGGTTGAAGTGGCTGTTCAGTCATCCACACAACGTCTGCAAGAAGATGGTTTGTGGTTTCTACCTGAGCATTTTCTAAAACAATCAAATCACCACGGCTAATATCGATTTCGTCGTTCAAAGTCAGCGTTACTGCAAGACCTGCGCGTGCTTCTTCGATATCGCCATCGAAAGTTACGATTCGTGCAACTGTCGACGTTTTACCTGATGGAAGCGCTTTGATCTTGTCTCCCACTTTCACTGAACCTGAAGAAATCGTGCCAGCGAAACCACGGAAATCTAGGTTAGGACGGTTAACGTACTGAACAGGGAAACGGAATTCACCGCTGCCTTTCTCTTGGTCAATATCAACGTTTTCCAGTAGCTCAAGCAGTGACGGACCTCCAAACCAATCCAGGTTTTCACCTTTGTCGACCACGTTATCGCCTTCAAGCGCTGAAATCGGAATGATTTGAATATCAATATCACCGGTCAGCTTTTCAGAGAACTCAAGGTACTCATCACGAATCTCTTCAAAGCGTGCTTGCGAGTAGTCAACCAAGTCCATTTTGTTGATTGCAACAACGAAATGCTTCAAGCCCAATAGGTTTGAAATGAATGAGTGACGACGAGTCTGGTCAAGAATGCCTTTACGCGCATCCACAAGAATCACGGCTAAATCACAGGTCGAAGCGCCTGTTGCCATGTTACGAGTGTATTGCTCATGCCCTGGAGTATCAGCAATGATGAACTTACGCTTCTGTGTAGAGAAGTAACGGTAAGCTACATCGATAGTGATACCCTGTTCGCGCTCTGCCTGCAGACCATCAACAAGTAGGGCTAAATCAGGCTTCTCACCTGTTGTACCTACGCGTTGGCTGTCTGAGTGCACTGCCGCTAGTTGATCTTCATAAATTTGTTTTGAGTCATGGAGTAAGCGACCAATAAGGGTACTCTTACCGTCATCAACAGAACCACAAGTCAGAAATCGAAGTAAAGACTTGTACTGGTGTTGTGTTAAATAGCCTTCGATACCAAGCTCGGCTAATTGA
>ERZ1673961.173-NODE-173-length-33281-cov-5.819479_pt1 | contig 33281 bp, 29 predicted proteins | sample MGYA00580189_ERZ1673961 | MGnify/ENA primary metagenome ERZ1673961 (study PRJEB41334, sample SAMN05608105) | rock metagenome | biome: terrestrial subsurface; feature: shale formation; material: shale | place: USA: Pennsylvania ... | reverse complement strand
TTTTTCGTTACATCTTGCAAAAAAAATGTAAATTTGTATTATCGCGGCTAAAAGTACAAATGATAATAATTAGCACTAGCAATGAATAAACGCTCAACAAGGATGCTTAAATGAAAGTTAAGTCACTTTTAGTCCAATCTATTGCCGCTTCACTGGCCGTTGCCAGCGGTGCAAGCTTTGCAGCAGTCACTCAGGATCAGGTTGTCGCTCATTATGCTGACATCGGTCATGCGGTGTTCTCTGACTCTCTGACCACAGCGAAAAACCTAGAAAAGTCTGTCGATGCATTTTTGGCTGCACCTTCTGATGCCAAACTACAGCAAGTCAAACAAGCATGGTTGGCGGCTCGCGTTCCTTACCAACAATCTGAAGTTTTCCGTTTTGGTAACGCTGTTGTCGACGATTGGGAAGGACAGCTGAATGCATGGCCTCTGGATGAAGGTTTGATTGACTACGTTTCTGACGATTACCAATACGAACTGGGGAACGAAGGTGCAGGCGCAAACATCGTGGCAAACAAGTCTCTGACCATTGGTGCAACCACGATTGATGCTTCAACTATTACGCCTGAGCTTATTGCGAGCCTGAATGAAGTGGGCGGTTCAGAAGCGAACGTTGCGTCGGGCTACCACGCGATCGAATTCCTGCTTTGGGGCCAAGATCTGCACGGTACTCAACCTGGTGCGGGTGAGCGTCCATACACCGACTACGTTCAGGGCGAGGCATGTACGCACGGTAACTGTGACCGTCGCGCTCAATACCTGAAAGCATCGGTACAACTGCTGGTTCAAGATCTGGAATGGATGGAAAAACAGTGGTCTGACAAAGAGAAAGGCAACTACCGCGAACAACTGCTTGCTGATTCTGCGCAAAACGGTCTGCGTAAGATGATGTTTGGTATGGGCTCACTGTCATTGGGTGAACTGGCTGGCGAGCGCATGAAAGTTGCCCTGGAAGCCAACTCAACAGAAGATGAGCACGATTGTTTCTCTGACAACACACACAACTCACATTTCTATGATGAGCAAGGTATCTACAATATCTACACTGGTACGTACACTCGCGCAGACGGTTCAACTCTGACCGGAGCTTCTATCTATGATCTCGTTGCACAGAAAGATGACGTTGCAGCAAAAGAAATCATGAAGCAATTCGATGCAGCACGTGCACAAGTGGGTGAACTGGTGAACTCCGCAGAGAAAAACAATCAGCATTTCGACCAACTGATTGCGGCAGACAACAAAGAAGGCAATGCTCTGGTAAACAAAGCGATCATGTCTTTGGTTGCTCAAACTGCATCGATTGAACGTGCGGCGAACGTTATCGGTATTGATAACCTGAACCCCGACACTGCTGATCACGAATTCTAAAAATAGATCTTATGAGCCCTGTTTACAGGGCTCTTTTTACCCAATCATCAGCGTGTCAAAAAGAGAATTTTTGCCATGTACGGCGATTGGGTTTCTTGCTTTTTATTACACGAGAAGAATGGAATGAAGTTGTATTACTCCGCACTCCTTCTTGGCTTGATTTCCACACAAGGACTGGCTGGTGAGGTCACATCTGGCGGAGCAACCAGTACGACCAAAAATGGTCAGAATGCGTATTCAATGCCAGCCTCTAACTTACCCATGTCCAAGCGTCTGGATTTCAGTGTCGGTAACAGTTTTTTCCGTAACCCTTGGGTGGCGGCACCTTCGTCAACAGAAGCCCGTGACGGTTTAGGGCCGCTTTTCAACACTAACGGTTGTCAGAACTGCCACATCAAAGATGGCCGCGGCCATCCGCCCGAAGAGAACGACACTCAAGCCGTTTCAATGCTGGTGCGTATGAGCATTCCGGCAACGACTCAAGCAGATCGCGCCATTTACGAGAAAGAAGGTGTAGTGCCTGAACCAACGTATGGGGCTCAGTTGCAAGATTTCGCTTTGCCAGGTAAAAAACCGGAAGGTCAGATTCACATTACTTATGATGAAATCGCGGTGCGCTTTGCCGATGGTACGCCCGTGATGCTGAGAAAACCTAACCTTTCCATCGTAGACTTGGCGTATGGTCCGCTGCACCCGAACACTCAGCTGTCGGCACGCGTGGCTCCTCCTATGATTGGATTGGGTTTGTTGGAAAGCATTCCTGAATCTACGCTGATGAGCTGGGCTGACGAACAGGATAAGAACCACGACGGCATTTCCGGTAAACTCAACCGGGTTTGGGATGTTGAAGCTGAGAAAACCGTCATCGGCCGATTCGGTTGGAAAGCCGGCCAGCCTTCTCTGATGCAACAAAATGCAGCCGCATTTAACGGTGACATTGGTTTAACCAGTCGTCTGTTTCCACAGGAAAACTGTACAGCGAGCCAGACATTGTGCGACAGTTTGCCCAATGGCGGCTCACCGGAAGTGAGCGATAACATTCTCGATTTTGTTGAGTTCTATTCACAACACTTGGCGGTTCCTGTAAGGCGTAATGTCGATGATCCGCAAGTGATACAGGGCGAGCAGTTGTTTACTGAGAGTGGTTGCGTTGCTTGCCATAAAACCAATGTGATTACCGCCAAGCGAGAGCATCTTCCTGCGCTTTCAGAGCAGACGATTCATCCTTATACGGATCTGCTGTTGCATGATATGGGCGAAGGGCTGAGTGATGGTCGGCCAGAGGCATTGGCGAGCGCTGAGGAGTGGCGGACTCCACCGCTGTGGGGTATCGGGTATACGAAGGAAGTCAACGGACATACCTATTATCTGCATGACGGACGAGCGCGAAATGTAATGGAAGCGGTATTGTGGCATGGTGGTGAAGCGAAAAAATCGCGTGACCGTGTGCTGCAATTTGATCAACAACAGCGTGAAGCGCTGATCGCATTTTTGAATTCTTTGTAGGTGTGAGAATGACGTTTAAATCATTGACGCCAGTCGCTTTAGCGCTGGTTTTGTCGGCGTGTCAGAGTACCGGAATGTCTGACTCAAAGGCGGAGCAGACCAACCATGTCAGCCAGCCAGTTTATGTTTTGGAATACCAGTCGGCTGCACGTTTTAAGGCCGAATCAGACAATCTGGCTCTCGCGTTCAGCCGTTATTGCGAGCAGGCTGATCTGGATACGGATAAGTTGAAAACGCAGTGGCATCAAACCATGACTGCATGGATGGCATTGCAAGGTCAGGAGCGTGGCCCGGCGGCAGCGCTCGAACAAAGCTGGAATGTACAATTCTGGCCAGATAAAAAGAACACCACGGGTCGTAAGATGGCTTCTTTAGTGCATCAGGACCGAGAGTGGACGGCAGAGCAGATTGCGCAGCAAAGTGTAACAGTGCAAGGCCTAGGCGCACTGGAATGGATGTTGTACGATCCTAAATCACCGCTGACGTCAGCGCCGAAATCTGCCTGTCAGTCAGCTCTGGGTATCAGCCAGAACCTGGCCGATAAAGCGGCGTTGATTGAATCCGCTTGGCAACAAAACCCTTGGAAAACAATGGATGACGCGACCTGGGAATCGGAGTACGTTGCATTGCTGTCGAATCAGCTAGAGCACGCGATGTCAAAAATGACACGCCCGCTGGCTAATGTTGGTCAGCCACGTCCTTACTTCTCTGAATCCTGGCGTTCTAAAACGTCCATGCTGAACCTGAAAGCAAACGTGGAAGCGATGCAGGCGCTTTATCTGGCAAGCCTGGATGGGCAACTTCGTGAGCGCAATCTGGTTGAACTGGCTGATCGAGTTAAAACTCAATACGCGAATCTGGTTGACACCTGGCCAGCGGAACCAAGCCTGTTTGACATGCTGCAGACTAAAGAGGGTTACCGTGATGCCCTGTCTCAGTACAACAAACTGGATCAACTGAAATACCTGCTGCATGAAGAAGTAGCAGTGGCTCTGGGCGTAGTATTAGGATTTAACTCTAGCGATGGTGACTGATCAAACTCGTCGCTCGCTACTCAAAGCAGCTTTGTTTGGCGCGTGTGCGCCAATGCTGCCTTTTGGCTGTGCGAGCCAGCCTAGCCAACAACCCGCTCTGATTGGTTGTGCGATTAAAAATCGCAATCAGTTCAGTGCGGTCATTGCCAACAGTCAGGGTGAAGCCATCAGCCAGTTGCCCCTGCCGGGACGTGGTCATGGCGTGGCCATTCATCCGAAGCTGACTCAGGCGGTGGCCTTTGGTCGCCGTCCGGGTGAGTTTCTGATGGTGTTTGATTATCACACCAGCGAGATGATTCTATTGCGTCCGGCTGACGATAATCGTCACTACTACGGCCATGGTGTGTATTCCAATGATGGCCAGTGGTTGTATGCGACGGAAGGTGAACGCGGTACCAGTCGTGGCATTATCGGCGTGTATGACGTGGCTCATCAATACCAGAAAGTGGCAGAACTGACCGGTTTTGGTATTGGACCGCACGAAGTCATCGTGATGCCGGATGACACGTTGGTGGTCGGCGTAGGCGGTGTTCATACCAATGGTCGTGAGCCGCTCAACATTGCAACAATGAAACCGAGCCTGACGTACCTCTCAGCGGAAGGCGTGATTCTTGATCAGGTGTCACTGCCGGATCATCACCTCAGTATTCGCCATTTAGCACATGATGGCAGCGAAACGGTGCTTTGCGGTCAGCAATATCGCGGCAAACCGGAAGATTACCCATCGCTGGTCGCAATGCATACGTGTGGTGGCGAAATGATTCCACTGTTGGCTGAGCCAGAACAGTGGGCGCGTTTCAACCACTACATTGCGAGTATTGCTGCAACGGACAAATGGATTCTGGCGACGTCTCCCGTTGGCAACTGTTACGGTATCTGGTCGAAACAAACGCGCGAATTGGTTGAATTGTCGGCATTGCCGGATGCGTCAGGTGTCGTCGTCCATGGCGACCGTTTTCAGGTCAGTTCTGGGTCGGCACTGGTGGTAACCAGTGAGTACCCGCAGCCTGCGCAGCAAAACGTCACCAATGTGCAGTGGGATAACCACTGGTCGGCAATCATCTGACATCACGTTGCTGTATTTGCCCAAAGCACAGTTCTGACACATTGATGAACTAACATATGCCCATTTCTTTTGCCATACTTAGTGTACTGGCGAGTGATTTGGGCATTGTTATATGAACCGTAGTCGTATTGTTGTTTTCTTTTTGATTCTTCTCAGTTTTCCTTTAGCAGCTTCTCCTTACTTCGCCAATCTTGGCTGGCTGGATAGCCGCTCCTCGGTGACTCCTCTGCTTCAATATCCAGGGCAGATCGAACGCATCTATCACGAAAACAACGATCAGCTCATCTGGAGTGATTTGGCCACTCAGCAACATTTTGAGCAACAGCTGGACTTGATTCGGCGCGCCAACATCAGCCCGCTGTTTGAACGCCAGTATCATGCGCTTGTGCAGTATCGTGAAGCGGGTGAGTGGTTCGAATATGACTTACTGGCCACCGACACTCTGCTGCTCTATCTCAGCTATGCTGAGCGGGCATCGAGTGAAGGGATGGAGTGGTTTTTTGATGGTAGTCTGAATCATACATTACCGGCGCCGAGTGAAAAGGCGCAGCTTGCTTTGCACATTGCAATCGGCTTGCAAGGTATTATCGACCTGATTGATCAATATACACCGAGCGATCCTGCGTACCATCAGTTGGTGAATGCCTATCGATACCTCAACCAGTTGGAACTGCACCATTTGCCGGTCTATGTTCAGGCTGGTCTGAAAAAACAAGGTGATAAGCTGGATGACCGCTCGACGCTGGTTCAGCGCTTAGCTCTGGTCAATATCGACGTGACCGGAATAAGTGACGATGTCACGTGGTATGACAAATCGCTAGTGGCGCCGATTAAGCAGTTTCAGAAGATGCATGGCTTAAAGCCCGATGGCATTATTGGTCCTAATACGCTGAAATGGCTGAATATGAAGGTTCCTGACCGTCTGGCGTTGCTTGCTCTGAACGCTGAACGTATGCGTTTGTGGAGTACTAATGATGACACGGTTATCGTCGTTAACGTACCTGGGTTTAACCTCAAATATTGGTATTCCGGTAAACCTGTTTTTCAGTCCAAGGTCGTGGTGGGCCGGATATCGCGCCCGACGCCCGTTATGACCACGCGTCTGGACTCATTGATTCTGAACCCAACCTGGAACGTACCACACAAAATCATGGTGGAAGACATATTACCGATCACCAAGCGTGACCACACCTACCTGACTCGCCACCATATCGATATTCTTGAAAGCTGGCAGTCTGAACAAACGCTGGATCCGGAAAAAATCGACTGGAAGAGTGTCAACCCGAAAACATTCCCTTACCGAATGCGGCAACAGTCCGGCAATCAGAATGCGTTGGGGCTTTACAAATTCAACACGCCGAACAAGCGGGCCATCTATCTGCATGACACACCGAGCAAACATCTGTTCGACAACCCGACCAGAGCATTCAGTTCAGGTTGTATCCGGGTTGAACATGCCGATCAATTCGCAACGACTTTGCTGGAAACGCAAGGTATTAACAATGTAGATCTTATCCCTGCTAACGAACGCTCAAACCGTTCAATTCCTTTGAAAAAGCGCATTCCGGTGCACATCATTTATCAAACCGTATGGTATGAAGAGGGCGAATTACACTATCGGGACGACATTTACCGGCTAGACCGGATAAAAGAGAACAATGGGTGATGCATCTCTAAATTTGCTAAAAAATGACACAAGAAAAATTTCTTTTCTGCTCAATTAGTAAGCTATTTATCTGACAAAATGTGACCGATTCAGCACAAATTATGCATTTGATCTTGGACAAGGAGTCCGGTAGTTTGCCGGATTGTAGAGATCAAATTCCGTAAATAAAAAGGTGTTGTTTTGAGTCTGTCACGTCGAGATTTTCTTAAGTTTGCCGGTTCCGGCTTGGTGGTCGCAGCCTGTGCACCAGGTATTGCGCATGCATCATATCCCGATAAACGTCGTGTTTTGGCAATGAATAACCTACATACCGGTGAAACGTTAGAAACTTGTTATTTTAATGGTCAGCGTTATGTTCGTTCTGAGTTGCAGCGTCTGAATCACATCTGTCGTGATTTCCGCCAGAATGAAGTGCACCCGATGGACAAAAAATTGTTCGATCAAATCACCCGCATTCAAGCCGCGTTAGGCACTGATGCAGAAGTGCAGATCATTTCCGGTTATCGTTCTCCGACGACGAATGCCATGCTGCGCAACAAATCTTCGGGTGTTGCCAAGAAGAGTTTCCATATGCTGGGTCAAGCCATCGATTTTCGTTTGGAAGGTGTCTCGCTCAAGCAGGTTCACGAAGCGGCGCTCAGCCTCAAGGCTGGCGGCGTAGGGTACTATCCCAAGAGTCAATTCGTTCACATTGATACCGGCCCGGTTCGCCAGTGGCAAGGTGCCTAGCTTGTCAAAATGAGATGAGAGTGTCATAGTTCGGGCAATTTCGTTGTTCGAACAAGGTTTAGCATGTCTTTAAAATATCAAATTGTTCCCGTTACGCCGTTTGCTCAAAACTGCTCAATTGTCTGGTGTGATGAAACCATGCAAGGCGTCGTGGTTGATCCGGGCGGTGACGTGAAACAACTGAAAATGATGATTGACGAGCTGGGTGTGAATATCGTCAAGTTGGTGCTGACTCACGGCCATTTAGATCACGTGGGTGGCACGGAGCCGTTGGCGGATTTGCTTGGCGGTATCGATATCATCGGCCCACACAAAGACGATAACTTCTGGCTGCAAGGTCTGGAAGGGCAGAGCAAGATGTTCGGCTTTCCTCTGACAGAGGCATTTGTACCGACGGAATGGTTGGATGAAGGCGACACGGTGACATTCGGAAATCAAACTCTGAGCGTGCTGCATACCCCGGGTCATACTCCGGGTCATGTAGTGCTATTCAGCGAAGAAGCCCGTCTGGCCTTTGTCGGCGACGTGTTGTTCAATGGCAGTATCGGTCGCACTGATTTCCCGAAAGGCGATTTCAATACGCTGATCACATCCATCAAAACCAAACTTTGGCCGTTGGGTAATGATGTCACGTTTGTACCAGGTCATGGTCCAACGTCTACCTTTGGTCACGAACGTGCCAGCAACCCGTTTGTTGCCGACGAAATGCCGCTTTACTGATCCGATTCCGGCTCGGCGGCGGCAAGATAACGCCGGGCCAATCCCACAAATTCTTCTGCACTGCGGTCAAGATCATTGGCCGAAATAAACACATCGTAATCGTAATACTGGCGCTGATAGCGCATACGGTTTGCCAGCATCGCCATCAAGCCTTTATACACTTTACCTTTGCGTTGTTCGCAGAATGGCTGTGAGTCCAACACCATATCTTCGAACGATGATTCCTGATTTTTCTGCCGCGCCCCGAGATACAACAGCGCACGCTGACTGAGCAGAATTTCCGTGGCAATGCGCGGACAAATACCGTCGAGGTAAGGTTCGTACTGTTTGAGTTTGATGCCTATCCACGGCAGGGGTTGATACCAACCCTCCTGCTCGTAGCTACAAATACCAATATGACTGATGTTGCTCCATTTCACCACCCAGCCGCCATGAAACAGGTGTTGTTGAAAGTGGGTTGGTGTCAAGGTATAGCCAACCCAGCTCTTGCGAATGAGCCAATAACCTAAACCACACAGGCTGCCCATGGCGAAAAGGGAGATCAGCGCCTGAGGCCAGCTCGGCGACAAAATGACCAGAAACAGCGTGGCGACGATGGCCACGAAGCCGACCACTTTGGCGTAAGGGGAGTGCAGGTCAAAATGGTGATTTGATAAATGAACAGTTTGCATACAGCTCGCTACAATCGTCTGAAATTTCTCTGTATTTATACCCAGTAGTGCAACAAGTGATCACTTTACCTCATGATTAAATTGTAGTCATCCATGACATAAAAGCGTGTTTTTACCCTCGTTCTTGACCAATACCCTACAAATGGCAGCCGAATTTTGTTATAAAACGCGCTTCAAATTTTCACCACTGCGCCTTATGCAGTGAAATGGAGACATACTCGATGAGACTTGCTCATAAGCGTAACGTGCAGGCTAAACTGCAAAAACGCATTAAAGCGATTGTAGCGAACTTGGCTCAAGCGCCGAAAACAGCAAAGCCTGTGACTGCGAAACCTGTTGTCGAAAAGAAAGCGGCAATCAAACCAGTCGCAGAAAAAGTTGCAGCAGCGACAAAAGTAGACGTAGCGTTAACTCCAAAACAGCAACAGGTACTGGATATCGTTGCTGGGAATGCAGAAGGCATCAATCCTAAGTCGATTGGTCTGGCCGCAGGTCAGGAAGATGCAAAAGCCGCTTCTTGGGCTACGGGTGCTCTGAAAAAACTGCTGGATGAAAATCTGGTGGTGAAAGAGCAACTGGCAGGCAACAAAGTTATCTACAAAGCGATCTAATTTCACCTTTTCAGATAGCGACAGTTCATTCACAAAAAGCCTCGGGTTCTCCGGGGCTTTTTGTTGTCTCACATTCGTCATTCATCACACTTCTGATAACTTTCTGCAATAACCAACTGGTGAAAAACAACTACGTATTAATTCATTTAATTGTTCGAGTAAGAATTAATATATTTTTATAAAACAAATAAATTATCTGTATATCTACTACGTGTTATTACTTACGACTTTAGTCCTGTTTTTGATTTCTAGTGTTATCAGTTTGCGTAATCACGCTCATTTCCTCTTGTTCAAACTTCTACCAAAGTGACATCGAACCCATGGCTCTATTGAGCTGAGGAACAATAACAAAAGGACGTGAATAATGAGTCTGATTCATCAATCTGTAAAACGTGTGGTTACTGGCCTGGCGGCAGTAGCGACATGCTTCGCTCTGTTTTCTGCCTCTGCTAGCGCTGCAGAGAAAGTCTACCGTTTGAAGCTGGCGGAAACCTGGGGACCAAACTTCCCGATTTTCGGTGATGCCACCAAAAACATGGCGGCGATGGCTGAAAAAATGTCGAACGGTCGTCTGCAAATCCGTATTGACTCTGCCAACAAACACAAAGCACCACTGGGCGTATTTGATATGGTCAAGTCGGGTCAGTACGACATGGGCCATTCGGCTTCTTATTACTGGAAAGGCAAAGTTCCTAACACTCTTTACTTTACTTCTATGCCTTTCGGTATGACGCCTCCAGAACAGTACGCATGGTTCTACTACGGTGGTGGTATGGAACTGATGGAGAAAGTGTATGAGCCGCACAATATGCTCTCTTTCCCAGGCGGTAACACTGACGTGCAGATGGGTGGTTGGTTCCAGAAGGAGATCAACACGGTCGACGATCTGAAAGGTCTGAAAATGCGCATTCCTGGTTTCGCGGGTGAAGTGCTGGCGGAAGTGGGTGCCAAACCAACCAACATCGCACCGGGTGAACTCTACACCTCACTTGAGCGCCGCACGATCGACGCGCTGGAATGGGTAGGGCCGTCTCTGGATCTGCGTATGGGCTTCCACAAAATTGCACCTTACTACTACACCGGTTGGCATGAACCAGCGACTGAGCTGCAATTCCTGGTGAACAAACGTACCTGGGAACGTCTGCCAGAAGATCTGCGTGAGATTCTTCGTGTGGCAATGCGTACTGCGGCTTACGACATGTACACTCAATCTGTCCATGAGAGTGGTAAGAACTGGGCATCGATCACCACTGAATATCCGAACGTAAAAGTGAAGACATTCCCACCTGCGGTTATCGAAGCCCTGCGTGCTGCGAATGATCGTCTGCTTGCGGAACATGCCGCAGCCGATCCTCAGGCAAAAGAGATTCAGGAGTCACAGGCGAACTACATGAAACAAGTTCGTGCGTGGACCGATATCTCAACGCGCGCTTACCTCAACAGCGAACAGTAATCTCAACGGCGAGGGCTTAGGCTCTCGCCGCAAAGCCCAAGAAAAATTATAACGACAAGCTCCGCGAACTTCCGGGTTACGCGGAGCATCTTTCCAGTTTCCAGGGAGTCAGGAATGAGAAGTCTCATTTATATCGAAAGGTTGATTAATCGCATCAGCGATTTCTGGGGTTGGGTATCCAGCATACTCTTCATCTTGCTGGTGACCAATGTGGTTTATGACGTCATCATGCGTTATGTCTTTAATGATGTGTCGATTGCGTTTCAGGAGCTGGAGTGGCACCTGTTTGCCGCAGTATTTCTGTTAGGTATCCCGTATACCATCAAAGCGGGTGGCCATGTTCGGGTCGACATCATCTACGAACGCCTTTCCCATAAAGCGCAAGCGGTGGTGGATATCGCAGGCACGCTGATATTCCTGTTGCCGTTTTGTCTGCTGGTCATGTACTTCGGTATCGATTTTGCCAAAGAGAGCTTCGAACTGCATGAAACCTCTGGCGATCCGGGTGGCTTGCCATACCGCTGGCTGATCAAGTCGATTATTTCACTCTCATTCTTCTTTATGGCTATCAGTGGGTTGGGGCTGTTGCTTCACTCGGTCAACAAAATTGTCAACCCGCGTCTGATGCATTCTAGCCTCAATGACTCGAAGTAAAAGGACGACGCTATGATCGGTATCGTGATGTTTTTTGTGGCGCTTTTTGCGTTGCTGTTAGGCTTTCCTGTCGCCTTTACCTTTGGCGGCATTGCATTGATTTTCGGGGTGTGGGCAGAAGGTATCGACATGTTCGCTTTCATGCCGTATCGCATACAGTCCATTATGGAAAACACGGTCATGATGGCCGTACCACTCTTCGTATTCATGGGGCTGGTTCTACAAAAAACCAAATTAGCAGAGCAGTTGCTGGAGTCGATGGGGCGTCTGTTCGGTGGCGTTCGTGGCGGGATCGCGATTTCTACCGTCTTAGTGGGCGCGCTGCTGGCGGCGTCTACGGGTGTGGTGGGCGCTTCTGTGGTGGCGATGGGCCTGATTTCTCTGCCTGTCATGCTCAAGTACAACTACGACAAAGGGCTGGCGTGCGGCACCATTTGTGCGTCGGGGACGTTAGGGCAAATCATTCCACCGTCTATTGTTTTGATTCTGCTGGGTGACGTACTGGGTGTGCCGGTTGGTGACCTATTCCAGGCGGCACTATGGCCAGGTTTGGTGCTGGTTGGCGCGTACGTTCTCTATATTCTGATTTATGCCAAGCTCAACCCAATGGCGGCTCAGCCGATTGAACGTGACGACAGCGTGAGCCGCTCGCAAGAAGTCGTTCGAGCGCTGAAAGCGGTTATTCCGCCATTAGCACTGATTATCGTCGTACTGGGATCGATTTTCGCGGGCGTGGCAACGCCAACTGAATCGGCGGCACTCGGCGGTGCGGGTGCCCTGCTGTTGGCTGTAGCGTATCGCCAATTCAGCTGGAAAATGGTGTATGACGCATCGAAAGAGACGGTGAAAGTGACGGCGATGGTATTTGCCATCTTACTTGGTGCGACGGCGTTCTCGATGGCGTTCACCTACACTGGCGGCGACTTGCTGGTGGAGGAGTGGATGCTGAGTATCCCGGGTGATAAATGGGGCTTCCTGATCGTCACTATGATTGTGATTCTGATTCTTGGCTTCTTTATCGACTTCGTAGAAATCTGTTTCATTATCGTGCCTATTATTGCGCCAGTAGCGAATCTGCTTGATATCGATATGACCTGGTTTGCGATTCTTATTGCGATGAACTTGCAGACCTCCTTCTTGACACCACCGTTTGGCTTTAGTCTGTTCTACCTGAAAGGGGTTGCACCAAAATCGGTGACGACGATGGACATCTATCGCGGTGTTGTTCCGTTTATTACTATCCAGATTCTGGTGCTAGCGACGCTGCTGGTATTCCCCGGCTTCTATGGAATGTGATCAAATTCGAGGTTGTCGACTTCGGGTTTCTTAGAAACACAACATCTTGCTAAAGTGAAACTGCTTACCGACGTTCGGTGAGCAGTTTTTATTTTGGGGAAGGGAATGCCTCTTAAATTCAAATTGATACTGCTGACGCTGTTGCCACTGCTGTTGGTCACCGCGAGTATCAGCTGGATTTCCATTCATCAGGCCAAAAGTCTGGGTGAACGCGAAGTGGAAATCTTTAGGGCGAATTTAATCAAAGCCCGCGAAACCGCTCTCAAAGACAGCGTTGATCTGGCACTGGACGCCATCGCGCTGGTATACAACGATCCCAGTCTTTCGGACGATGATGCCAAAGCTAAAGTCAAAAAGGTTTTGACCAAGCTGCGTTATGGCTCGGATGGTTACTTCTTTGCCTACGATGCCAATGGCATCAATCTGGTTCATCCCACTCAGCCAGAACTCATCGGGCAGGATCTGCTCAAACTGCAAGACAGCGAAGGCGATTACCTTATTGAAGCGCTTTTGTTTCAGGCCCAGTCCGGCGGCGGGTTCCATCAATACTTGTGGCAAAAGCCGTCTTCCGGTGAAGTAGTGCCGAAACTCAGTTACGTTGAATGGTTGGACAAATGGGGCTGGATGGTCGGCACCGGACTGTACATTGAAGATGTCAGTCAGGAAGTGGCAACTATGCAGGCCACCATCAATAAAAACATTGATACGACATTTTTCTCGGTGATGGTGATTCTGGCCGTCACTGTCGCGGTGATCATCGTGCTCACGCTGGCCATCAACCTGCATGAGCACCGTCTGGCAGACAAAAACCTCAAAGAACTGGCTCATAAAACCGTGATGTTTCAGGAAGATGAGAAAAAGCATCTGGCGCGTGAACTGCATGATGGTATCAATCAATTGCTGGTGTCGAGCAAGTGCCATTTGGAGCTTCTTGGACATAAGCTTAAGGATGACACGTTGGCCGGGCACGTCGACAAAGCTCAGCAATCGCTGATGACGGCCATCAACGAGGTGCGGCGCATTTCTCACAATCTGCGGCCAAGTGCGTTGGATGATATTGGTCTGCAGGCTGCCATTGTTACGTTACTGGAAGATTTTCAGTCGCACTCGGGAATTCAAACCGACAGCCATTTCGATACCTTACCGGGCACGAAGCTCAAATCTGAAGTGGCGACGACGCTCTATAGAGTGGTGCAAGAATCGTTAAATAACATTGAAAAACATGCCCGCGCCAAGCGAGTCAGTGTGATGGTGCAGCAGATGGGAACTATGCTTCAGTTGATGATTCGCGATGATGGCGTCGGATTTTCAATCAAAGATGCGCGAGTGAAGCGAGGGATTGGGCTGCGCAATATGCGTGAGCGGGTAGAATTTTTAGGCGGTGAACTGGAGCTGATGAGCGAGCCAGGGTTTGGGACTGAAATCACCGTGCTGTTGAATCTGGATGGATTAGTGTATGGGAAAACCAATTAGAGTGGTGATCGTCGATGACCACCGGGTAGTACTTGAAGGGTTTATGGCTCGCTTGGAAATGGAGCCGGAAATCGAAGTGATTGCGACCGCAAGCAACGGATTGGAAGCACTTGAGGTGGTGAAGCAACATCGCCCGGATGTGATTCTGATGGATGTCAGTATGCCGATTATGAACGGCATCGATGCGACGCGTTTAATTAAAGAAGAAGTACCGGATGCCAAAGTCCTGATGCTGACCATGCATGACAACCGTGAGTACATCATGAAAGTGATGCAGGCCGGAGCGGTTGGTTACATGCTTAAAGAGATTTCCGCCGAGAAGATGGTGCAGGCCATCAAAACTGTCAATCTTGGCTCAACCTATTTTTGTGAATCCGTCACGCAGACGTTGTTCACGCAGGACATCATTCCATCGGCTCAAAAGCCTAATCCGCTCAGCCGACGTGAAGAGGCGGTGCTTAAGATGGTGGCTCAAGGCCATAGCAGTAAGAAAATTGCGTCGTTACTCAACATCAGCTATCGCACGGTAGAGACGCATCGTCAGAACATCAAACATAAACTGGATATTCACTCGACGGCGGAGCTGGCGCAATACGCTATCCAGCATGGCATGCTGGAATGACATCAGCCGTAACGTTTAGCGGCAACAAAAAAGGTTGGGCTTATACCCAACCTTTTCTCGTTTTTACTCTGTAGTCATTTCTACCACGATATCAGCACTATTCCGGTTTCGTGATGCTGCCAATTTCCAGCATCGGCGCCACGTCGATGTTCTCGGCGTTCATCATTGCAGACAGACGCTGCACAGAAGAAAGCAGCAGAGACTGTTCCCAATCTTCCAGTTGGCAAAAACGCTCAACAAAATCTTCTTGTAGTGGCTGTGGTGCTTCCGCCAGCAGCTTGAGGCCTTCCTCAGTAAGATGGGCGTGCACTTTGCGCTTGTCGGTGTTGCTGCGAATACGTTGTACATAGCCGTTGCGCTCGAGACGATCGAGAATCGTCGTCGCCGTCGCTTGGCTCATGTTGGTGTGTTTAGAGAGCTCACGAATAGTGACTTCGCCCAATTGCTGAATTGATCGCATCAGAATCAACTGAGGTCCGGTTAATCCGGCACTCTTGCTCAATTTTTTTGAGTGTAGATCAATGGCTCGGATGATCTGGCGAATCGCGACCAGTACTTCTTCATGTTTTTCCAAAATTTACATCCACAACGTATCGAAGAATTTAGGCGCGACGATACATCACTTAAAGCCGGATGAAAAGTATTGACTTCATACTTTTCTATCTCCGCTTTTGACCTATTTTAATCAATGTCTAGTGATGTAAAATGTTTTGTGTACGAACAATATTTTTATTGTTTTTGTTTAATAGATAAACAGCTGTTAGCATTTTTCAAGAAAATTAGTACAAAAATCAACCTTTGGGTAGATCTCTTGCACTTGATGTGTAAAATATAGGTCAACTTTACATTAGAACAATAGTTATGAGTACGAAATATATTTACTGTTTTCAACCTGAATTTATTTCGTTGTCATGGCTGTAGAGTTCAATCTTGAATGAATAAAAGAGAGGACAAATGACGAAAGGTATTGATAAGTACAGTATCGACAGTACCGATTACACCGTCGGGCAGGACAATGTCCAGAAGTGGGGTTTTGACGTCCATAACCCGGTTTTTGGTATCAGTGCAGGTTTAATTCTGCTGTTTCTGTTAGCGACATTAGTCGTGGATGCCGATACGGCGAAAAGTGCACTCGATGGTATTAAGTGGAAAATCATTGGCTCGTTTGACTGGCTGTTTATCTGGTCTGGTAACATTTTCGTGATTTTCTGTCTGGCGCTGGTGGTTTCACCTTATGGCAAGATCCGTCTGGGAGGTCAGGAAGCCGTTGCCGATCACTCATTCATCTCATGGCTGTCAATGCTGTTTGCAGCGGGGATGGGTATTGGTCTGATGTTCTGGAGCGTGGCAGAGCCGGTGGCGTATTTTACCGGTTGGTATGAAACGCCGCTGGGCGTAGAAGCCAATTCTCCGGAAGCAGCTAAGCTGGCGCTGGGGGCAACCATGTTCCACTGGGGCCTTCACCCTTGGGCAATTTATGGTGTTGTGGCTTTGTCACTGGCGTTTTTCTGTTACAACAAGGGGCTTCCGCTGTCGATTCGATCGATTTTCTATCCGATTCTGGGCGATCGCGCCTGGGGCTGGGCGGGGCACGTTGTGGATATTCTGGCCGTATTGGCCACACTGTTCGGCTTGGCAACGTCACTGGGTTTAGGTGCCCAACAGGCGGCAAGTGGTATTCATCATGTGTTTGGTATTGATGCGGGTATTGGCCTTCAGATTGTCGTTATTATTGGTGTCACGCTGCTGGCGACTTTCTCGGTCATCCGCGGTATCGATGGTGGTGTGAAAGTGATTTCCAACATCAACATGGTGGTGGCATTCCTGTTGCTGATTCTGGTTGCGTTGATTGGCTATGCGGTTACGTTTGGTTCGATTCCGACCACACTGATGTCTTACATCGAAAATATTATTCCGCTGAGCAACCCACACGGCCGTACAGATGAAGCTTGGTTCCAAGGCTGGACAGTATTCTACTGGGCATGGTGGATTTCATGGTCGCCATTTGTCGGTATGTTCATTGCGCGTGTTTCTAAAGGTCGTACGATTCGTGAGTTCATCACCGCAGTGCTACTGGTTCCAACGGCTGTGACACTGATCTGGATGTCGGTATTTGGCGGTTTGGCGGTCGATCAGGTTGTGAACCATGTGGGCGAACTGGGTGTCAACGGACTGACCGATGTATCGCTGGCGATGTTCCAGATGTTTGATGTACTGCCATACGGCACCATTCTCTCTGTGATTGCTGTGGTTCTGGTTCTGGTGTTCTTTATTACGTCGTCCGATTCAGGTTCTTTGGTTATCGACAGCATTACGGCGGGTGGTAAGTTGGATGCTCCTGTTCTGCAACGTATTTTCTGGGCGCTAATGGAAGGAGCGATTGCGATTGCGCTGCTGTGGATTGGCGGTACTGAAGCCGTTCAGGCATTACAGGCGGGCGCGATCTCAACTGCGCTGCCGTTCACACTGGTACTACTGCTGATGTGTGTCAGTCTGGTGATGGGCATGCGTACCGAACGCTTTGAGCGTTAACCATTAAGATGTTTGAAAGGCCGGCGTATCGCCGGCTTTTTTTATGGATTATAAATTGACATGCGCCATTGGTTTGACGGAATAATTGCCTGTAAAAGCAATGACTTATATACTTTGCATTGTTTTAGACATATTTCGTGCAACAGCAACAAAATGTAGATACTATCTGCCGCGAATTGTTCCAACTTCTAACAAAAAATTGCGATGAAACTGACATTAAAACAAAAACTCATCGGCGCAAGTTTGTCCGCAGTGGTCGTAATGGCTGGTGCACTGACTTGGTTGTCTGCCGATCAACTGAAAGAGCAAACCACGCGTGGTGTGCTTGACCGCGCTGAAGCAATCTCCGCAACCGCATCGAAAGGCATTTCCGACTGGATCAGTATCCGGAAAGACATCTCTTCGGCGTTCAATGATTACACCGCACAATCGGATGTGGTCCCATTCCTGCAGCAAGCGCGTAAAGCGGGCGGATTTGACGACATCTTCTTTGGCACTCCCAAAGGCGACATGTACCGCTCCCATCCAGAGCGCAACCGTGCTGACTACGATCCTCGTACTCGTCCTTGGTACAAAGATGCTTCTGCAGCAGGCAAGCAGATCATCACAACGGCTTACAAAGATGCCATTACCAATGCACTGCTGGTGACCATCGCAGAACCTGTTCGTCAAAACGGACAATTTGCGGGTGTCGTAGGTGCGGACGTATTGATTGATCAGTTGATCAACGATGTATTGAGTATCGATGCGGGTGAAAACGCCTATGCGATGCTGATTGATACACAGGATGGTACGTTCCTGGCGCATCCAAACAAAGATCTGCTGCTGAAACCGGTAAACAGCCTGTCTAAATCTCTGACTATGTCAACGATTGAGCAGTCTGCGGCTGCGCATCAGTTGCTGACGGTCAATCGCAACGGCAACGATGAATTTTTCTATTTCACTAAAGTGCCAAACACGCCTTGGGTGTTTGCCGTGCAGATGGACAAACACACTGAGTTTGCATCACACACGCAACTACTGACCAGTTTGCTGGTTATCGCTGTGATCATCACAATCATCGTGGTTGTGATTGTTTCCTGGTTGGTGAGCTTCCTGTTCCGCGATCTGGGCCGCGTGTCAAAAGCGCTGGCAGAAATTGCCTCGGGTGAAGGTGACCTGACGCAGCGTCTGGAACCACGCAGTGACGACGAAGTCGGCCAACTGGCGAGTAACTTCAATACCTTCGTGGGCAACATGCACACCATGGTGATGAAGCTGAGCCACGTTTCTAAGTCGCTTTCTTCTCAGTCTCAGATGACGGCGGCGCACGCTGAAGAACGCAGTGCGCGTATTCGCATGCAGCAAGACGAGATCAACATGGTTGCAACGGCAATCAACGAGATGGCGGCGGCAACTCAAGAGATCGCCAACAACTCTGAAAATACGGCGCAGAACTCTTCTGAAGCGGTAAGCGCATGTGTGCATGGCGCGAAACAGGTTTCTCAAACGCAGAACTCTATTCACTCTCTGGCACAAGAAGTTCAGGTGGCAACGGGTGTTATTCAAGAGCTGGAAGTTCACGGTAATCAGATCAGCACCATCCTGTCGACCATTCAGGATATCGCGGAACAAACCAACCTGCTGGCACTGAACGCAGCGATTGAAGCGGCTCGTGCGGGTGAGCAAGGTCGTGGTTTTGCGGTGGTTGCTGATGAAGTTCGCGTACTGAGCCAGCGTACTCATGCGTCGACGAAAGAGATTCAGACCATGATCGAAACGCTGCAAGGCACAACGTCGAAGGCGGTGGGTATCATGAATGACAGCCGCATGTTGGCTGACACCAGTGTGGATGACTCAAACTCTGCGGCGGCAAGCCTGACTCAAATCCATAACGCGGTGGAAATCATCAGCGATATGGCGACTCAGATTGCATCAGCAGCAGAAGAGCAGGCGTCAGTGACGTCCGAGATCACGCGCAATACTGAAGGCATTCGCGATGTATCAAATGATCTGGCTCAGGAAGCCCATGAAGCGGCTTCTCAGGCGGCCGAACTTTCTCAGCTGTCGTTTGAACTGGAACAAGAAATCCGCCGCTTTAAGCTGTAAAGCATAGTCGGATAGACAAAAAGGAGCCCTAGGGCTCCTTTTTTCATGCGCGGCTTAAAATGAACTTGCCTTACAACCAGAATTGACGAACCGGTTGATCTGCAGAGAAATGATGTGCAATTTGCGCCTGCAGCAGTTCAGCTGTCGCAATCGCGTCGGTTAGTGCGTGGTGCGGTGTATAGGCAGGCAAGCCATAACGCATACGTGACTGGCCGAGCCGAACAGATTCTGGCTTTTTGCCACGCAGTCGATTCCAGAGTCCGGCAGTGTGGCGTTTTTGAATCATGGCTTCGATTTCCATTGTATCAATGACCGGAAACTCGATGCCTTCACCAATCCGTCGTCTAAGTGCACGGTCAAGAAATTCACGCTCGATTTTGTGATAGTGCACCACCAGAATTCGGCCTGCCAGCTGGTCAAGAACCTGTTCAAAAATCTCGCTCAGATCTGGCGCATCCATGATGTCGTTATGAGTAATGCCATGAATGACAATGGAATGTTCATCGAGTTTTTGACGTGGGCGAACCGTCCAGTGCTCGCCACGTTTCAGGTAAATGCGGTTTAGGGTAAACGGCACTAGGCCGATGGTGATGATTTCATCCTTATCTACACTAAGGCCGGTGGTTTCAAAGTCCATCGCGACAAATTCAACCTCGCCGAGCGGGGTATTGCCATCCGGCAGAGCAGAAGAATAGAAGCGTTGAAGGCTAGGGTGGCTGACCACGTTTTGTTTTGCACGATATTTATAGGGCCAGTTGATACTTGGCGCCTGAAACAGTTTCTTCATGGTGTCGCCTATTTAAAGTTGTTGCTGGCCTGATAACGATATTTCAGAAAATTCTGCGCGTTACTGAGAATTTGAAACGCATCTTTAAGATTACGGCGCTCAAATTCCGACAGATTTTCTGGTTCGATGTTGTTGTCTGGCTCAATATTATTTTCAACATCAAACGCTTGATGGCGGATACGCACCATGGAAATGAACTCCAGCGCATCACGCAGATCCTGTCCGCGACCTTTGGGCAGAATGCCGGCATCAATGATGTCATCCAAGCGTTCGAATGAGTTCTGCGCGCGTGAGCCTACCGCGAGCGCATGGACTCGAATCAAATCGGCAAGCGGTGCCGTGCCGCGACGCTTGAGGTTAATGGAGTTATTATGGCGGCCATCTTTCTCCATCACGAAACTCTTGAAGAAGCCTAACGGCGGCGTCCGATTTAACGCATTACGCGCCAGACAAGCGAGGAAACGGTTATTGCGGCGCGCTCGGCGGACAATGAAACCATTGAGCTGTTCCGCCCATTTCAGACGACCATAGACGCCATCCAAATCAAAGAAGATTGACGCATTGAGCAGGGCTTTCGGATTCGGGTTATCAATCCAGTCGGCGAAGCATGCTTCCCACTCTTGACGCGTCATACGCCAGATTGGGTTGGTTGCCATAATATCGCCGGTGCAATAGCTGTAACCGCATTGATCCAGTGCATCGCAGACGAATTTGGCTAAGTCTGCGAAATACTGGCCGTGAATAGCCTCATCGTAACTGTCGTCCAGAATAATGGCGTTGTCCTGATCGGTGACAATCAGTTGTTCGTCACGCCCCATTGATCCCAGCGCGAGGAAACAATACGGAATGGGAGCCGGGCCGAGGTGTTCTTCAGCCAGTTCAATAATGCGCTGTTTAAAGCTACGTCCAATCACCGACATCGCTGTACCGACCATATGTGAGTTGGCATCCTCGTTGACCATACGCACGAAACTATCTTTGACTTGTTTCGATATCAGTGCCAAATCGGGAATGGATTTCTGTTGGAAGATGCTGCTGACCAACAGTAAGGAGTTCTGCGATTCGTAACGAACGATATCCGTCAGATCGATGATGCCGATAGGGTTACGTTCTTTGAGGACGGGAAGATGGTGTACGTTGTAGCGCAGCATTGTCAGCATGGCTTCATAAACATACGCATTGTGGTCGAGCGAAATTACCTCAGTGGTCATCACATTGGTGACAGGTTCGCTATGATCGATACCTGTAGCAATCACGCGGCGACATAAATCGCGATCGGTCAGAATACCTATTAGTGGCCGATTGTCGTCGTCATCGTTTTGCAGAATATCCGGGTCGATGATGAGCACTGATGAGACGTTCTCTTCCGCCATTTTGACCGCCACTTCCTGAATGGTTGCGGTTTTGTATACGAAGGGCGCTTCTCTGGTAATCAGACGCTTCACTTTGACGGTGGTGAGATCGTTTTGCTCCGCCGTATTCGATACTGTCTGACGCAAGCGGGCGTTATCCTGCACTTCCACATAGTCGGCGAAAGCGTCGTGGTCTTCATAGAGGGATTGAAACGTAGCCTCGGGAATGCAGTAGACCAAGGTGTCTTCAATCGCTGTTACCGGAAATCGGACTTTATTGTTGGTGAGCAGCCCCATCTGACCAAACAGTCCGCCCTCGGTTAAGCGGTTATAGAGCTCGCCCTTACGTCGATAGACTTCAACCACGCCGCTGCGCACCAGATAGAGGTCTTCGATATGGTCGCCGAAGCGGATGATTGGGGTGTCCTGACGGAAGTAGGCGATTTCTACGTTATGGGCGACGTCTTCCAGCGTTGCTTCGGGCAAATCGCGAAAAGGCGGATATTGGCTGAGGAAGTTTTTTATTTCTAAAAGTTCGGCTTCCATCTGGGGCTCCTGTCGTTACGTCGTGCATACAAAATTAGCATACACAGCTTGGCGGTGTTGGAAACCATTCATACTACACGAATTTTTCGCTGAAGGCAGAAATGCAAAAGATATCGCATCCTCATACTAAGGTTTAGTCTAAGCTTGTTTAAAAGACGTTCAACACCGGGAGAGAGTGATGAGAAAACGTTGGGGAATCATACCGCTACTTGCCATTGCACCTATGGTCTCTGCACACAGCCTCAATGATCAGCAGCCGCTGCAATACGATTACCTGAATATGGAGGTGAGTTCCGGAACGGTCAGCGATCTCTACGCGGCGGGAGACAGCGATAATGTTACCGGCTTACTGTTTGGTGTAAGCCACAAGTGGGATGAGAGTGATTGGCTGCTCGTCGCCGACTACAGCGCACGCTTTTACCACCCTGACGACGATACGATAGAGCGTTATCAACTGAGACTCGGAGGCGGGTATCGTTGGTTGTTGGCTGAGAATTTGGATTTGTTCACCCATGTCAAAGCGGGGGGCATGCGCATTCGTGTTGAAAGTAATTACAGTGAAAATGACTTTATTTACAGCGCAGATGTGGGTGTGCGCTATGCCTTTACCTCAACGTTTGAAATGAGCTTGATTGGTGAAGCCATCCGTAACAAGTGGCAGGATGAGAACGTTGCAACTCTGCGCGCCGATTATTACTTCTTCAAGCGCGTGGCGTTAGGCGCCTTGGTGTCTTATCGTGATGGAGAAGGCAGTCATATTAATGAAATGGGTTTAACGCTCCGATTGAATTACTAAGAAAAAAGCCGGCTTTCGCCGGCTTCTTTTTACTCTCGCAATTACAGAACTGCTTTGATGCCTTCACACAGTGGAGACATGTTTGACTTAGTCATACCAGCAACACTGATACGGCCAGAGCCAACGATGTAGATAGCGAGTTCGTCTTTCAGACGTGCTACCTGTTCTTTGCTCAGGCCAGAGAATGAGAACATACCGTTTTGACGTTCGATGAAGCTGAAGTCTGCCGTTACACCGATTTCTTTTAGTGTTGCGACGAACAGTTCACGCATCTCTTGAATACGTTCACGCATTTCTGCGACTTCTGCTTCCCATTCCGCACGCAGAGCTTCATCGTTCAGGATGTAAGTCACGACAGCAGCACCGTGTGCTGGCGGGTTGGAGTAGATCGAACGAATGATCGCTTTCACTTGTGAGAAAGCGGTTGTCGCTACTTCTTCTGAAGCGGCAACGATAGTGAAGGCACCGACACGCTCATTGTACAGACCGAAGTTTTTCGAGAATGAGCTCGCAACCAGGATCTCTTTATTGTATTTCGCGAAGGTACGCAGACCAGCCGCATCTTCTTCCACACCTTTTGCGAAACCTTGGTAAGCAAAGTCAAACAGAGGCAGCAGGCCTTTTTCTGCAACGAGCTTGGCCAGTACTTCCCACTCTTCAGCTGTTGGATCGATACCTGTTGGGTTGTGGCAGCAGCCGTGCAGCAGAACCACATCACCCGCAGATGCTTGCTCTAGGTCAGCAACCATCGCTGCGAAATCTTTGTCTTTCGCTGCTGCGTTGTAGTATGAGTATTGAACGGTTTCCAGACCCGCAGCGTTAAACACACCATGGTGGTTTGCCCATGTTGGGTTGCTGATCCACACCTTAACATCGCCGATTTGGCGTTTGATGAACTCGCCTGCTACGCGCAGAGCACCAGTACCGCCAGGAGCTTGAGCCGTTTTTGCCAGTTTGTTGGTTACGATGTCTGAATCAGCACCGAACAGCAGTTTTTGAACCGCCAGACCATATTCCGCAGTACCTTCGATAGTCAGGTAAGATTTGGTTTTTTCTGACTCTAGCAGTGCTGCTTCTGCTTTTTTCACTGTCGCAAGAACTGGAGTTTCACCAGCTTCATTCTTGTAAATACCAACACCCAGGTTGATTTTGTCTGCACGAGGATCTTTTTTAAATTCTTCAGTGAGACCAAGAATAGGGTCAGCCGGGGCCGCGACAACTTTTTCAAACATAATGCTCATCCATGTTAGTTAAGGTGGGTGGAAAATTTCATCAAAATTTATCGTATTTATACCTTTCTGAAATACCTGTGACAACAGCACTTAACAGAAAAATTCAAAAAATTTTCATTTGGCTCTGAAGTCTAAAAAAAGCGACGATTTTGGCAGGGAAAGAGGGGGGAACCGAGCGCGAATTTTATCGCTTTACTGACAAAGTGCGTAAAAGTTACTCATCCTTCGATGGACTTTCACTGCTTGGTCTATAAGGCGTCAGATGATGAAAGAAGAATCAAAAATGTTATGTAATCGTTATCGTTTTTACACCGTCGGTCCTATTCTCGATTTTTATACATTCAAATCAGAAAATTAAGCCACTGCTGGACAACAAATTTATTGAATTGGTGAAATTTTGTACCAACGAAAAACTTGCCTAACAGAACGAGTAAACAGCAATGGTGGGGAGAGTTAAACCACAATAATAAAGGCTTTCACCGCGAACAATGAAAGCCTTAGCGTTACTGATTCTCGTTGAGATGTTTAACAATGGCTTTTTTCGCATCTTCTTCTGTGGCTTCTTCACCCTCTGCAACCTCCAATGGTTGTTTGGGATGAAGACCTGTTGCGTCTTCGGCGATGTGTAACCAGTCCGGATGCCAATAATAGGGATTGGAAGCATAGGGGTGATCCCAGCTATGCACACCATCTTTGACGCCGTTGTAATAGAGATCTTCGATTTTAAACACTTTCATGATCGGCTCCCGTTTTTATTCCCGTTCTCCTTAAGTATGAACAAGGCTGAGTCATTTCTCTAATGACATTGAGAAAAGTATCAACCGAATTGAACCGAAGAGCACGTCGAGGCCAATCAAAATACAGATCAGTTCAAACCCGGCGAGAAAACTGTACCACTTTTATACTGGATAACTGTTCTAGGTAGCCAGTAAACGAATGTGCTTCAATGGGTTAGGGAGTTAATCGCTCAGGAGCTAGTATGAAAATCAGATCGTTTCCACCGGAAGTAAAGTTGATTGGTGTGGCTATTCTTAGTGCGTTGATTTTAATTTTTGCGCATCTGATTCTGGCGAAATCGTTCGCTGAATTATTTTGGACAGAATACACCGCTGCGGCAATACCATTTGTGATGTTGGCTATCTGTGTCGCGAGTGTGCGTTATGCAGTGAAAATGAATATGGACCAGCCTTAACCAAGCGCCAGAAGCAAAAAAGCCTCCGAACTGGAGGCTTTTTTAATTCATACAGGCTTAGAAGTTCGCGCTGCGTGGAGTACGTGGGAATGGAATTACGTCACGAACGTTACCCATACCAGTCACGTAAGAAACCAGACGCTCAAAACCCAGACCGAAACCAGCGTGCGGCACTGTGCCGTAACGACGTAGGTCGCGGTACCAGCTCATGTGCTCTGGGTCGATGCCCATTTCTACCATGCGTGCATCCAGAACATCCAGACGCTCTTCACGCTGAGAACCACCGATGATTTCGCCGATGCCTGGTGCCAGAACGTCCATCGCTGCTACAGTTTTACCATCATCATTCAGGCGCATGTAGAAAGCTTTGATGTCTTTCGGGTAGTTCTTCACGATAACTGGCGCTTTGAAGTGTTCTTCAGCTAGGTAACGCTCATGCTCAGAAGACATGTCGATACCCCATTCAACTGGGAACTCAAATTCACGACCAGAGTCTAGAAGGATCTGAATTGCATCAGTGTAATCCACTTGTGCAAAGTCAGAATTTACAAAACTCTCTAGACGAGTAATCGCATCTTTGTCGATACGAGAAGCAAAGAACTCAAGGTCGTCACGACGCTCTTCAAGTACTGCTTTGAATACATACTTCAGCATGTCTTCTGCTAGTTTTGCTACGTCATCCAACTCTGCGAACGCAACTTCTGGCTCAACCATCCAGAACTCGGCTAGGTGACGGCTGGTGTTTGAGTTTTCAGCTCGGAAAGTCGGGCCGAAAGTGTACACTTTGCTTAATGCACAAGCGTAGGCTTCTGCGTTTAGCTGACCAGATACCGTTAGGAATGTTTCTTTGCCGAAGAAATCTTCGTTGTAGTCCACATTGCCTTTGTCATCGAGTGGTAGGTTCGCCATATCAAGCGTCGATACGCGGAACATCTCACCAGCACCTTCTGCATCTGAAGCAGTGATCAGTGGAGCAGACATCCAGAAGTAGCCTTGCTCGTGGTAAAAACGGTGGATCGCTTGAGAAAGAGAGTTACGTACACGAGCAACCGCACCAATTACGTTAGTGCGTGGACGCAGGTGTGCCACTTCACGAAGGTACTCGATAGAGTGACGAGTTTTTGCCATTGGGTATGTTTCAGCATCTTCAACCCAGCCAACAACTTTAACTTCAGTTGCTGCCAATTCAAATGCCTGACCGCTCGCTGGAGACTCAACAATCTTACCTGTTACTTCAACAGAGCAGCCAGTCGTTAGCTTTAATACTTCGTTGTCGTAATTATTCAGATTATTTGGGACCACGGCCTGAATCGGGTCGAAACAAGAGCCGTCATAAATGGCAAGGAAAGAGATTCCAGCTTTGGAATCACGACGCGTACGGATCCAGCCGCGAACAGTGACTTCACTGTCTACTGCCAGCTTACCGCTAAGTACGTCTTTTACAGGCGCGTAAGTCATGTTTGATATAGTCTCCATTGAGGTAAAAATTCCACCCAAGGTTCAAAAATGTGCTTAATGTTTAAAAAATAAGCGAAACATTGGGTTGGATTGAATTTTACAGATTCAAGGGGACATATTACCTGTCAATTCACCAGCATCAACTATTAATGTGCTCAGAACGCTCATTTCTTATGCGAAAGCGTAAATTGATTGAGCAAAGATTCCAGACGTTGCGACAACTGCTCGAGATCCAAGCTGATTTCCCGCGTTTGCGTGGCCGATTGTGAGGTGTCATCCGCATGGCGGGTGATGACTTCAATCTTGCCTTGAACATCCTGGCTGACGCGTGTAGTGAGGCGCGTCTGTTCCTGAATGCTATTGGCATGCGCCAGCACCTGTTGCATTTCCGACACCACATTTGTCATCGCCGCCGACAGTTCTTCGATCTCTCCGGAGCGCTGATGAGCCTGAGCGCACACGGTGTCGACGGAAGACAGCGATTGTTCGCTGTCGCGTTGGAACTGAGCGATGATTTTCTCGATATTCCCGGTTGCTTCCGCAGTGCGAGAGGCGAGGTGGCGCACTTCATCGGCTACGACGGCAAACCCGCGACCCTGTTCGCCAGCACGCGCTGCCTCAATCGCCGCGTTGAGTGCCAACAGGTTGGTCTGCTCTGCAATGCCTTTGATCACTTCCAGAATGGTCGACACTTCGCCAGTCTGATCGTTGAGCTGAGAAATCTTGTCTTTGACCGACTCAATGTCGCCGACCAGATGTTTGATGTCTTCACTTGCCAGATGGGCTTGTTTGGCACTTTGTTGTGCGACCGAAGTGGTGTGATTGATCAGCGCCGACGCATCAACCGTCGCTTGTTCAACTTCACTCTGTTTGGCTTGCATTTCTGCAATGTTGCTTTGCACTTCAGACGTTTCGCGCTGCTGGTTGTTCGCGGCTTGATCGGTCACCTGCGCAACATCGGTTAACTGATTGGCCGAACTTGCCAAAGAGTGAGAAGTATCCTGTACCTGTTCAAGGCTGTTGGAAACGGTATCCATCAGTGAATTGATTGAAGAGGCAAGCTGGCCCAGTTCATCATTTTTACTGTGGTCGAGACGCTGGGACAGGTTTTTACTGTCGCTGACACGGCTCATAAAGCTGGAGGTATGTTGCAGTGGTCGCACGATAATACGGCGAATCAGCATCATGGTGACCAGAAAACCGATCAAGGCAATCGCAGACATGATGCCAACCCCAATCCAGGTACGGTGGCTGATAAGCTGATTCAGATGGCTGAGATTGTATTCCAGACGAATAACCCCCAGCACTTGACCTTCTGGCGCCATATGGCAGGCCACGCAGTTGGTGCCGCGATAGCTTTCACTCGATTTCATTGGCAGGGCAACCACAATCCCTTTGCCCCAATCGGCTTCATAAGGCTCAAGAATGAACTCGCCTTTCAACGCTCGGCGATCAATATCATCCACGGGCTTTTGATTTTCCTGGCCAGGGCCGTACAGCTTGCTTACCGCGTCACCGCGTAACACACGGACTTGTTCAATACCTTCTTGAGCAAGTGCCTTCTGGCGCAACGTCTCTTTTTGCGCCATGGTGCCGGTGAGCATCATCATATTCAGGCTGTCAAAATAGTTGCTGGCTTTATCGTGCAACTGTTCACTCAGGACGGAGTTGATTAAATCGCGTTGCTGCCAGTATTGATAAGCCGTCGAGCCGGCCAGCACCATGGCGAAAACGGAAATTAGGGTCAACAGAAGCTTAGTTGTAATAGTTGAGCTCATGATTTGCTTATCGTTTTTAATGTAGGGTTGACGGTGTGAATATATCGTTAAAGTAAAGTAGTGCAAAAATGAAACTTAAGTTACTGTGACCACAAACAAAATATGGTTTTTAGAATTGTGACACAGGGAACTTGTGCTCAAAAATTTGACATCGCTGCCATATTTACGACGCAAATAACGGTTGGCGGAAAATGAGGAAAGAGTGGAATTACTGTTTGAGTGACTTGTCTCACAGAGCGAGATTCCGTAGTATTGCGTCTCTTTTGAAAGCCCGAGAACCAAGATGAAAACCGAGATTTACAAAGAGTTCATGTTTGAAGCAGCGCACCATCTGCCACACGTGCCAGAAGGCCACAAATGCGGTCGCTTGCACGGACACTCTTTTCTGGTTCGCCTGTACGTAGCAGGTGATGTGGATCCTCATACGGGTTGGTTGGTCGACTTCGCTGAAATCAAGGCTGCCTTTAAGCCGATTTACGATCGTCTTGACCATTACTACCTGAATGACATTGAAGGTTTGGAAAACCCAACCAGCGAAGTGCTGGCAAAATGGATCTGGCAAGAGCTGAAACCTAGCCTGCCGATGCTGAGCAAAGTGGAAATTAAAGAAACCTGTACCGCAGGTTGCATTTACAGCGGCGAAGCATAAAAGAAAGGTCACCTGAGGGTGACCTTTTTTCTGTCCGGAATTGGCGGTGATGGCAGGATCAATCTTTCACGATATCTTCGCCGCCGAGGCTCTGATACACCGTAGCGATGTTCACCAGCTGGTTATAGCGGTTTTCCAGTAATGACGCTTTGGCACTGCGCTCATTTTCCTGAGCATCAAGCAGGGTAGTGATATCAATCGCACCGTACTCATATTGGCTTTTATAGATGCGGGCAACTTCTGCGGCGCTGTCGTACTGCTTCTGTAACTTCTCTGCCTGAAATTCATAGTTCTCTTTCGCAGAAAGCGCGTTATCAACGTCCTGCAACGCGGCATACAGTGTTTTACGGTAGCTGATAATGGCCGATTCATACTTCACTTGCGCGATATCGCGATTGAGCTGCATCTCATTCCAGTTAAGGAATGGCAGCGTCAAATCGGCACCCAATGTGCCAATCGGATCGCTGAGCAATTTACGCAGTTCAGTAGACGATCCGCCCAGCGCACCGGTCAGTGTCAGTGACGGGAAGTAATTGGTGTCGGTATTATCTTTTGTGGCCAGTACCGATTTCAGTTCAAACAGTGACTGTTTAACGTCCGGGCGACGATTCAGCACATCGGCCGGCACACCCGCTTCGATGGTTGGGACAGCATAATCGGGCAGCGCCGGAATACTGGTCGCGAGATCTTGCGGTGGTTGGTCAAACAAAATGGCGAAGGCATTGACCGCTTCGGTCCGCTGTTGCAGGTAATCACGATGCGTCGCTTCCAGACCCGCCAGAGTGCGTTCAGCTTCCAGCACATTGACTCTGGTGACCGAGCCATGACGATACTGGCTCTGTGTCAGCGCTAAAGTTTCCTTGGCATCATTGATGTCGTTGTTGCTCAGTTCGACACGCTGATTCAGATAGCCAATTTGCCAATATAGCTGCGCGGTGGTGGCGACCAGGCTCTGCGCAGTCGCTTCACGCTCTTGCTGCGTTGCTAAGGCCGTCCACATGGCCGCATCTTTGGCCGCAGATAATTTGCCCCATAGATCCAGCTCATAGCTGACACTCAGACTGGCCTGATAACTTTTCGAACGGTCGCCACCATCCAGCGGTTTAGAGCGTTCACCCGAAACGCTGGCTGAGACATCCGGATAGGTATCACTGGTTGCCAACCCCGCTTCTAAACGCGCTTGTTTGAGCGTCAGCGTGGCAATCGCCAGGTCGCTGTTTGTGGCCAGTACTTTCTCAACCCATTGATTGAGTTGTGGGTCGCCAAAACTGGTCCACCACTGACTGATTGCCTGTGTCTCGCTTTGGGTTTGGCCGGTTTGCCATTGTTCGGGAACGGTTACGTTCTGTTCCGGTAACTCTGAACGCGCAACACAGCCGGTGGCGAGCAGCACACACAATGCGATGGTTGAATATTGATAGCGTTTCATCGTGATTTACTCCCGAGCCAGGGCATCAATCGGGTTAAGCTGCGCTGCGTTTTTCGCAGGCAGGTAACCAAACAGAACACCGATCAGAGTGGAACACAAGAACGCCGACACAATCGAAGTGGTGGAATAAATCATAGAGAAACTACTACCAAAGGTGGCAAACAGCGCACCAATTAAATAGGCGACACCGATACCAATCGTACCGCCACATAAACAAACTAATACGGCCTCAATCAGGAACTGACGCAAAATGTCATTTTGCCTTGCACCGACAGCCATACGCACACCAATTTCCCGTGTCCGCTCAGTGACGGATACCAGCATGATGTTCATCACTCCGATGCCGCCGACAATCAGTGAGATGACTGCGATGGCTGAAATCAGCAATGTCATGGTTGCGGTAGTTTTCTGAATATTCTGCTGAATGGTGTCCGTATTAATGGTAAAGAAATCCTGCGTGCCATGGCGCATTTTCAGCAGCGAAATGATCGCCTGTTCTGCGGCATCACTGGGTGTGCTGTCATTGACACGAACCGAAATACGATCCAGATAGTTCTGGCCCATCATACGGGCGCTGACGGTAGTGTAGGGCACCCAGATGTTGAGCGAGTCGCTATTTCCGAACGCACTTTCTTTGGCCTTAGTGACCCCAATGATGCGTACGGGCAGATTGCCGGCAAAAATGACTTCACCAATCGGATCCTGATTCGGGAACAGAGATTTCAGCGTGTTGTTGTCTATCACGGCTTCTTGCGCCAGCGTCTCGACACTGGATTGATCCCAGTACTGACCGTCGGCCAGTTCATAACCCCGTACGCGGAAGTAGTCCGGCCCGACACCCTGAACTGACGCTGTCACGGCCTGGTTACCGTATTTGATGGTGACGGAAGTGCTGAGCGTCGGTGTCACGCTGTCGACAAACGACAGATTGGATAGAGCATTAGCATCCGCCGCCGTTAAGGTGCGGACTCGCCCTGAGCGTCGGTCACCAAATCCCGTGCCCGGCATAACATCAATGGTGTTTGTCCCCATTGACGAAATACTGTCGAGAATCGATTTCTGCGAACCGTTACCGAGTGCAACCACCGAGACAACCGACGCGATGCCGATGATGATCCCCAACATCGTCAGGAAGGTACGCAATCTGTGGTTCGACATGGCGAGCAGCGCCATTTTGAGTGCCTCCCAAAAATCATCCAGTAGCTTACGGCTACGCGAAAATGCATTATCGGCTTTGGGTTCACTGACGGAGTCAAGATTGGCGTCAGCTTGCGTGTGTTTGTTCACCGTGTCGCTAAGAATTTCACCATCTTTAATTTCGATGATGCGATCTGCGTATTCGGCCACTTTCATATCGTGAGTCACGATAATGATGGTGTGACCCAACTGATGCAGTTCCTGCAGCAGCGTCATCATTTCTGAGCCGCTCTTACTGTCGAGTGCTCCCGTTGGTTCGTCGGCCAGAATGACATCACCGCCGTTGACCAGAGCTCGGGCGACCGAAACGCGTTGCTGTTGGCCACCACTGAGCTGGTTTGGCTTGTGATCCAAACGATCAGAAAGCCCGAGGCGGCCAAGAAGCGATGTGGCCCGCTCCTGGCGGGATTTTTTGTCGTAACCGGCGTAAATCGCGGGGATTTCCACGTTGCCGAGAGCCGTCAGATCGCCCAGCAGGTGATAACGTTGGAAGATAAAACCAAAGTATTCACGACGCAAACGCGCCAGCTCATCGGAATCAAGCGTTGAGGTGTCCTGACCGTTGATCCAGTATTCACCGGCGCTCGGCTGATCAAGACAGCCGAGAATATTCATCAGCGTCGATTTACCTGAACCTGACGCGCCCACGATGGCAACCATCTCACCGCGCTCAATCGTCAGGTTGACGTCTTTGAGTACCGTGAGGGTTTCATCGCCTGCGGCGAAGTGGCGGTAAACATGATTGATTTGAAGTAATGCTTGAGACATCAGAAACGCATCCCCGGTGGGCCCATGCGGCGGCTCGACATCGTGGTGCTTTGTCCCGGCATACCCAGAATGATTTGATCGCCTTCATTCAGGCCGGAAGTGATTTCGGCATTCACTTTGTTGTTGATACCGACAGTCACATCACGCATTTCTTCCTGGCCATTCACCAGCACAGGCACCTGATAGCCCGGTTTCGGCCCCGGTTTGCGAATCAACACTTGCGCAGGAACCAACAGGGCGCTTTCCGCCTTATCGAGCACAATAGACACTTGCGCGGTCATGCCGATACGCAGCGTGCGATCCGGGTTATCAACTTCAAACAGGCCGTGATAGTAGATCGCTTCGTCGTTGCTGACGGACAGGTCTTTATCATCACCGTCCATGAGTGTCGGCCCCGGCTCAATGGCGCGCAAAGTGCCGTGATAACGCTTATTCGGCTTGCCTAGAATCGTGAAGTAGACGGGCAGGCCAGGCTTGACGTTGACCACGTCCGCTTCTGAAATTTGCGCCTTGATGGTCATCTTATCCAACTGTGCCAGCTCGATGATGGTGGGAGTGGTTTGATTGGCGTTGACGGTTTGCCCCTCTTCAACGGCGCTGTAAACC
>ERZ1673961.172-NODE-172-length-33351-cov-8.199393_pt1 | contig 33351 bp, 22 predicted proteins | sample MGYA00580189_ERZ1673961 | MGnify/ENA primary metagenome ERZ1673961 (study PRJEB41334, sample SAMN05608105) | rock metagenome | biome: terrestrial subsurface; feature: shale formation; material: shale | place: USA: Pennsylvania ... | reverse complement strand
TCGCTTGGTGTATAGTCGTTTGTATTCATGTGCATCTGGCAATAACTGGGTTTAATCCAATTTTGCTTTGGTTAGTTTTGGTGCCCTCGGGCAGATTTGCGGCTAATGATAGCACTACACAGCGCCATTTGAGAATCATGCTGTGATTTCGATCTCTGTTGGTAGCTGTTCTAACTGCCAGTTCTCGCAGCCCCAGCGAAGAATGTTCGTAATATCTGAGGCGCGTATTTCTTCTGGTATATCAAAGCCTAAAAACGTCATCGCTTTTAGTAGTGCTGGCTTCGGATTGTCAATATCAATAGCCGTCGCGTGATTTTGTTTCGACAGTTTATTGCCGTTGTCATCTATCGCCAATGGTAAGTGCAAGTAACTGACTTCAGGTTGCCCCAGAATTTGGTACAAGCTGATTTGGCGCCCAGTCGGTTCGATTAAATCTGCGCCGCGAACAACTTCAGTGACCCCTTGGTCGATATCATCCAATACTACCGCAAGATTATAAGCAAATAAGCCATCTCGACGCTTAATAATGAAATCTTCATTAACCAGTTGTTCTGGAATCTGAATAGTTCCATGTTTCAGGTCGAAGAAACTGGCGATAGGTTTGGTCATTTTTAGGCGTATTGCGCCTTCTTTCAAGTTTTTATCTCGGCAAGTGCCCGGATAAAACCCACCATGCTGCTTAATTTGCTTGCGTGTACACTGGCAATAATACGCGTCACCATTTTCTAGCCAAGTATCTATTTGAGCCTGGTAGAGATGATGACGCTGACTCTGGTAAACCACCTCGCCATCCCAATGCAATTGGTAAGCTTGCAGTGCTTCCAGAATGGCTTGTGTTGCGCCGGGCATTTCCCTTGGAGGATCGAGGTCTTCTATGCGAACTAACCATGATCCATGGTTAGCTTTTGCCTGAAAATAACTGCCAAGGGCGGCTACCAGTGAGCCAAAATGCAGTGGCCCTGAAGGAGATGGGGCGAATCGGCCAACATAGCTTGTCATGTGTGTGAATCTCGAACAGATAAGCCAAAACAAAAAGGGAGCCAGAGCTCCCTTCCATAATCAAAATGCGTGGTGATTAGCCTTGCATCTGCTTTTCTTTGATTTCTGCAAGTGTTTTACAGTCGATACAAAGATCGGCAGTTGGGCGTGCTTCAAGACGGCGAATGCCGATCTCTACGCCACAAGACTCACAAAAGCCGAAGTCATCTTCTTCGATTTTGTCTAACGTCTTTTCAATCTTCTTGATCAAACGGCGCTCACGATCACGATTACGCAGTTCTAGGCTGAACTCTTCCTCTTGAGAGGCGCGGTCCACTGGATCAGGGAAGTTTGCTGCTTCATCCTGCATATGGTGAACAGTACGGTCCACTTCAGATCTTAGCTGATCACGCCAAGCCGTTAGGATTTTCGTAAAGTGTTCAACCTGCTCTGGTGACATGTATTCTTCACCAGGCTTTTCCTGATATGGCTCCACGCCTGCAATGGCTAGGATGCCAATCGTTTTTTTCTTTGATTCTGGCATACAGCATCTCCTACTTACACCTAGTCAACTGCTTCGCAGTCTATTTAAGGCGGGTATCTATAGCAAAAAGAGGCGGTGCAGGCAAATACTGATTTGCAATCTTATCGTCAATGTGAAGATAACATCATTTTTTCTCTAAATTGATGAAATCAACAGTGGAAATTAGCGATATGTCAGTACTGCTTAGTTCAGCTTTATAGCAGAGAACTTCGACTCCAGCGTCTTGTGCTTGTTTGAGTAATTGTGAATATTTTGCGTCTATATGGTGTGCCGCAGATACTTTTTCAATACCCGAATGTAAAACAGTAAATAAAAGTATGGCTCTACTTCCATTTTGTGCCATTTCTGTGAGCTCTCTCAGGTGCTTTTGTCCTCGAGTAGTGACTGCATCGGGGAAGTATCCTTGCCCATCCGAGTGAGTTTCATCAAGAAGAGTGACGCTTTTCACTTCTATATAACACTTTGGTTTATCACTTGCGCTGAGCAAGATATCAATTCGGCTATTTTCATTGCCATATTTCACTTCAGTTTGAAGTGTGTCATAACCGCAAAGTTCTGAAATGACGTTATTTTCAATCGCCTCAACCGCTAATTGGTTGGCACGCGCGGTATTGATACAAATTCGATGGCCGAGTTCGGTTTCACTGAGCTCCCAGCTATTAGGGTATTTACGCTTAGGATTATCGGATGTCGAGTACCAAACTTTATTACCAGGTGTAGCACAGCCAGTCATTGCGCCTGTGTTGGCACAATGGATGGTACGAATTTCACCGTTATCAAGCTCAATATCGGCAAGGAAGCGTTTATAGCGTTTAAGTAGAGTCGCTGACTCTAAAGCGGGTTCGAAATGCATTTTGCTTATTTAGACAGGAATGTTTTTATGTACAATGTTGCCATCATTACACCATAAGGTATTTCCTTTGTCACAATTGCCGATTGAAGCCGTGATGCCTCAGTTACTTGCCGCGGTCAAAAACCAACATCAGGTCATCCTTAAAGCTGCGCCAGGTGCAGGTAAGTCGACTTACTTTCCTCTCCAACTTATTAAGCACAAATTGGTGACTGGCAAAATTATTATGCTGGAACCAAGACGACTGGCAGCCCGCAATATTGCTCGCTATTTGTCTGACCAACTAGGGGAGCAAGTGGGGCAAAGTGTCGGGTATCGTGTTCGCGGTGAGACAAAGGTAAGCGCTGCAACGCAATTGGAGATCGTGACGGAAGGGATCATGACGCGCATGATCCAAAATGACCCTGAACTGGATGGTGTCGATCTACTGATTTTCGATGAATTTCATGAGCGCAGTATTCATGCGGATACGGCGTTGGCATTCAGTTTAGAAGTTCAGGAAGCGCTACGCGATGATCTTAAGCTGGTGGTGATGTCGGCAACGCTCGATCAAGATGCTTTGCAAGTGTTGCTACCCGAAGCGAGTTTTATTGAATCAGAAGGGCGCAGTTTTGATGTTGAAACGCGCTACGCACCGCTCGCCGTTAATGATCATCTTCCCGTTGTTATGGCCAAAACGATTGAGAGCTTGATCAATAAAGAGTCCGGCTCTTTACTGGCTTTTCTTCCCGGCGTTGCTGCAATAAAACAGGTTGAAGAGCGCTTATCGCATTTGCCAGCGGACGTCGAAGTTTGCCCACTATACGGTCAGCTTAGCTTTGCTGAGCAGCAAAAAGCGATCTCTCCGGCGGTAAAGGGGAAACGTAAAGTCGTGCTGGCAACAAACATCGCGGAAACGTCCCTGACTATTGAAGGCATTCGCCTTGTTGTGGATTCTGGTTTAGAGCGTATCGCACGTTTTGATCTCAAGAATGGTCTCACCCGTCTGGAGCAGGTTCGTATCGCCCAGTCTTCGGCGATACAGAGGCTGGGGCGAGCTGGTCGAATTGAAGAGGGGATTTGTGTTCGCCTCTATTCTGAAAGTCAGTTCAAGCAGCAACCAACGGTACCGCAGCCTGAAATTCTGCATTCTGATCTGGCGAGTTTGGTTATGGAGCTGGCTTTCTGGGGCGCGAGTGATATTCAGGACCTAAAATGGCTCAATATCCCCTCTCAAGCCGCTTTGAGTCAGGCGAAGCAACTGTTAGTTTCACTTGGGCTTTTAACTGAACAAGGTCAATTGACGGCGGATGGCAGACAGGCTCATGAGCTTGGTGTGGAACCTCGCGCGGCCGGTATGTTGATTAAATCTTCGCAGCACAGTGAGAAGATGTTAAATACTGCGCTTGCAGCGGTCGCCCTTATAGAAGAGCCAGAAAGAAACGTCACCAATATTGCCCATAGCTTGCATCGCTGGGTAACAGGAACACATCCGAAAAGGTCGTTGTTGCTTAAACGCGCGCAATCTTTGTCTCACAAGCTGGATGGTGCCTTTTCCGTTGCTGATGTCGATGAGAGTGCGTTGCCGCTGGTATTGAGTCTGGCGTTTCCGGATCGTATTGCGCAGCAACGCAGTAATCAATACGGTCGCTTCACGCTAGCGAATGGTCACGGTGCGGAATGCCGCCCCGACGATACCTTAGGCGCCAGCGAGTATTTAGTTGCGGTTGATCTTATGCGTTCACATTCCAATTCGAGTCAAATTCATTTGGCGTGTGAATTGGACGTCAACTTACTGCAAACTACGTTTAAGTCGCTATTTTCCTCTGAAGAACTGGTGGATTGGGACGAAAAAAGAGGGCGTTTAATCGCGCAGCGGCAACAAAAACTCGGTCAGTTGGTGATAGAGCGTGAGTCGTTGCCAAGCCCGGGCAAAGAAAAAATGACACAAGCTTTACTCACTTATGTCCGCCGTCAGGGATTGAGCAGTCTAAACTGGACACCGGCATCGGAAAGCTTGCTTGAGCGTATTCGCTGCGCAATAGACTGGCTTCCAGAGCAACCTTGGCCAAGTTTTGATAACGAGAGTTTGCTTGAATCACTGGAAGAGTGGCTAGAGCCGTACATGGCGTCCGTATCGTCGGTAAAAGATCTGAATAAGGTTAATTTGACGGAAGCTTTGAATGCGCGTTTAGGCTGGCCCTTAAATCAGAATATTGATGAGTGGCTACCTGAGCACTACCAGCTACCAACAGGTACAAAGAAACGTATTCGATATCAATACGGTCATGAGCCTGTGTTATCAGTCAGAATGCAGGAAGTATTTGGCGAAAGCACATCGCCAACCGTTGCTTTAGGGCGTAAACCTTTGGTGCTGGAGTTACTTTCTCCGGCGCAGCGTCCATTGCAAGTGACCACGGACCTCGCTGCGTTCTGGAAAGGCAGTTATAAAGACGTACAGAAAGAGATGAAAGGGCGCTACCCAAAACACGTTTGGCCAGATGATCCTGCCAGCCATGTAGCGACAACGAAAACAAAAAGACAATTGAATAATGACTAACACTAAAAAGCCAAGCACAAAAAAAGCGCCTGCGAAGAAAAAAACAGCAGCGAAAAGTACGGCAACACGTAACAAACGTAGCCCGGGTAAAAAGCCGGGCAATGGCAAACGTTCGTGGTTGAAAACGTTGTGGTCGTTTGGCTGGAAAGCGGGTGTTGCGCTGGCTGCGGTATTGTTGTTCGTCGGAATCTATTTAGATAGCGTGGTCAAAGAGCGATTTGATGGTCAGCTATTTGAACTGCCAACCGTTGTTTACGCGCGTATTCTGAATTTGAGCCCGGGTGAGAATATCACCATCAAAGAGCTGCGCAATGAATTGGATGTACTCAACTACCGAAAGGTGAGCACGCCTCGTTATCCGGGAGAGTACTCTTCATCTTCTACCCGCATTGAATTAATTCGTCGTCCATTTGAGTTCGCTGATGGCCCGGAGCCAGATCGTCACGTGATGCTGCATTTCTCTGACGGCGGTTTACAGCGCATTCAGTCTTTGGAATCCAAAGGGGATCTTGGCTATCTGCGTCTTGAACCTAAAATGCTGGGTATGTTGGAGAAAGATCAGGACGAGCAACGACTGTTTTTACGTCGAGACCAGTTCCCGGAGATTTTGGTTGATGCGCTACTGGCTACTGAAGACCGAAACTTTTATCAACATGACGGTGTTTCTCCGCTGGCCATCGGGCGTGCGCTCGTTGCGAATATTAAGGCAGGCCGCACGGTTCAGGGCGGCAGTACACTGACTCAGCAGTTGGCGAAAAACTTATTTCTTACCCGCGACAAAACATTGTGGCGTAAGCTACGTGAAGCCTACATTGCGTTGATTCTGGATTACCGCTACAGCAAAGATCGTATTCTGGAAGCGTACTTAAACGAAGTGTACTTAGGGCAAAGTGGCGGTGAAGCGATCCATGGCTTTGGCTTAGCTTCTCGTTACTACTTTGGCCAGCCGATCAGTGAGCTACGTGTTGACCAGCTTGCCATGTTAGTCGGTATGGTCAAAGGACCGTCTTATTACAACCCAATTCGTTATCCAGAGCGAACCAAAGATCGCCGTGACTTGGTATTGCGTCTGTTGATGCAACAAAATCTACTGACGGCACAAGAATATGATCAGGCAGCCAGCCGTCCGCTTGATACGCAAAGCAATCCTCGTATTGCCAGCCGTCAGCCTGCTTACTTCCAGCAATTGAACATCGAGCTGAAAGAAAAAGTCGGCGAACGTTTTAAGGCGGAAACAGGGTTAAGAGTCTTCACCTCACTTGATCCGGTATCGCAAAGCAAAATGGAAAATGCCATCGCGAAAAAGATCCCAGAGTTGGCGAAGAGAGGCGGTAAAGATCTCGAAGCTGCAGCGGTGGCAGTTGACCGCCACAGTGGCGAAATCCGCGCAATGGTTGGCGGTAAGCGAGCGGGTTATGATGGATTTAACCGAGCGCTGAATGCGAGCCGTCCTATTGGTTCTTTGGTGAAGCCTGCGATTTACCTGACTGCACTGGAGCAACCAGAAAAATACAATTTGGGAACAACGCTGCATGACACGCCGCTAAGCCTGAAAGGCAGTGAAGGCACGGTTTGGACACCGCGTAACTACGATCGTAAATATCGTGGCGATGTGCCACTGTACCTTGCGTTAGCGAAGTCGCTTAATGTACCAACAGTGCGTTTGGGTATGGAGCTAGGTATTCCTGAAGTGACGAATACGTTAGAGCGCTTAGGCGTAAGCAAAAATGAAATCCGCCCGGTGCCTTCTATGTTCCTTGGCGCGTTTTCATTGACGCCGCTTGAGGTGGCTCAGATGTACCAGACTCTGACAAACTCTGGCAAACGAGCAAGGTTAACAGCACTTCGCTCAGTCATTGATATGGAAGGAAATGTTCTATACCAATCACTTCCTCGCTCGTCTCGTGAGGTTGATGAACAGGCGGCCTGGCTCACCACTTACGCGATGAAACAAGGCGTTGCTCAGGGAACAGGGCGCTATTTGCAGAATCAATTTTCTTGGGCTGCATTGGCTGGTAAAACAGGTACTAGTAATGATACCCGCGACAGTTGGTTTGTGGGCGTGGACGGTCGAGAAGTTACCACTATCTGGCTGGGCCGTGATGACAACAAACCAACCAATCTAACCGGCGCAAGTGGTGCTTTACGTGTGTATGCCGAATATTTGTCTCAGCGTATTCCTGAACGTTTAGCCTTACCTTGGCCACGAGAAGTGACAACTCTGGGCTTCAAACAAACAGCCGAAGGCGGGTTGGAAATGAACTGTCGTAGCGAATATAAACTGCCGGTTTGGGATAAAACAGGTCAGGTAAAGCAGCAGTGTGAGAAAAAATCCAACTGGATTAATGATTTATTTAATTGGTAGTGTCGCTAAACTGCAAGTGGAAACTTGTTTCACTGGTCAATTCTTAGTACATATTAGTGCGTATAACCTGGGAGCTTTGGCTGACCAATGCAGCCAATGCGCTCCCTGTGACCAGAGATTCTATAAAGGAAAAATGAATGTTCAAAAAGTTGTCATGTAGCCCGCTAACTCGCCATTTCGCGCTTTGGGTAAGCTTCTTTTTGATCGCTGCGCCTTCGGTTGGCCGGGCTCAGGAAGAGACTTCCGCATCGCGACCTAAAATCGCAGTGGTTCTCGCTGGTGGTGGTGCAAAAGGTGCCGCCCATATAGGCGTGTTGAAAGCACTGGAAGAGATGAACATTCCGGTCGATATCATAACCGGAACGAGCATGGGCGCGTACGTTGGTGGCTTGTATGCCACTGGTATGAGCGCCGATGAGATTGAGAGCTTTATTTACACCGTGGATTGGAACGGCGGTTATCGAGACCGTGTAGACCGAAGCCAGCGCCGAGTTCGTGATAAAGAGTATGAAGACCGTTATCAGATTTACACCGACCTTGGCCTGAGATTGACTGAGGTTAGGGCGCCAACTGGTGTCGTGCTAGGGCAAAACATGCTGCGCATTCTGCGTGAAAGCACGGGTAATTTGGGGCGTTTTGATTCCTTTGATGAACTCGCCATTCCGTATCGCTCTGTCGCAACGGACATCTTAGAGCTTGAAGAAGTCGTCATTGGTAATGGCTACTTGGTGGATGCGATGATGGCGAGTATGTCTGTGCCAGGTGCGCTCCCGCCTTATCAGTTAAATGGTCACATGCTGGTCGATGGCGGCGTAGTAAATAACATGCCGGTTGATGTGGCTCGTGCAATGGGCGCGGACGTTGTTATCGCCGTAGATATCAGCACCGATTACAAAACCAAAGAAGACTTTACCGGGCTGTTTACCGTAGCCGACCAACTTTCCAACTATCTTGTGCGTCGCAGTACTCAAGAGCAAGTCGAAGCACTCCAAGAGCAAGACATTTACATTCGTCCGAATGTTGGTCAAATGGAAACCGTTGAGTTCGATAAGATGCCTTCGGCGTTTCAGTCAGGGTATGAAATCACTAAGACGTTGGCACCAAAATTAGAAGGCTTGAGTCTATCCAGTGCGGATTACCAACGTTACATCGACCATAAGCAAGAAGCGCGTAAAACCTTAGTCCATGGTGATGAACGTGTGGTTGATGAGGTCGTGATCATCAATAACACGCACTACAGCGATGTACTCTTGACCAACCGTCTGCATTTGGAGACAGGGCGAAAAATCCCCACGCAAGAAATAGAAAAAGCGGTTGAAAACCTATACGCGCTTGATCGCTTTGAGCTAATTACTTATCAGTTTGAGGAAGAAGAAGGCGTCACACAACTGGTGTTTAACGTTAACGAAAAGTCGTGGGGCCCGAATTACCTCAACTTTCGATTTTTCCTCGAAGATGATTTTGATACTGACAGCCAGTATGGCATCGGCTTATCAACCAATTTCACCAACCTAAATTCTCATGGTGCAGAGCTGGCATTTAATGTCGAAATGGGGACGGATAAGCTGATTGAAGCTGAACTGTACTCGCCAGTCATGTCCAGCCAGCAGCTTTTCGTATCCGGACGACTCACCTACAGCAATGAAAGCCGAAACTTGCCGCTGAGTGACTTCCAAAACCCGGATATTGGCGCAGTGGACGATTTCCTGCCTGTGTCGTACAGCGATTTTACATCAGAGCTTTCTATTGGCCTTCAACCCACGTTATGGCAAGAGTTACGATTGGGCGCACGATACTCAACAGGCAGTATTGAACTGTCCACGTTGGCATCGGCAGGTAATCTGGATTTTGACCGACTTGGCGCATTTGCAAGTTATCGTTTAGACACGCTCGATGACTTCGCTTTTCCTACTCGTGGCCTGTTGGTTGATTTGGAGTATTTCGTCTCTCATGACAAAAGTCCGGAAGGTGATAACTTCTTGGAATCCGAGTCTTCGGTTGAAGATACGGTGTATGAAATTTCCGCCAGATTTAAAGGTGCAGTGAGTCATCAGCGTCATACTTTAGTCGGACATGCTGAATACAGCTTTGTTGAGAGCAAAAACTCCACCATCCCACTCGATCCGCGAGAGTTAGGGGGCTTTTTAAACCTTTCGGGCATTCCGAGAAATAGCCTGATTGGGCAGGACTTATTCTTTAGCAGTCTGGTCTACCGCTATAAATGGTTCGATAATGACTTCGGGTTGTTCGAAGCACCGGTATATATAGGCGCTTCATTGGAGTATGGTGGAGTATGGTCTGACAACGATCTCCATTTAGATGAAGCACCGCTGTATAATGCGGGCTCAGTATTCTTTGGCGTCGATTCCCCAATCGGGCCTATAATGTTGGCTTACGGTCGTACAGAGCAGAACTTGGAGGCAGTGTATTTGATCGTAGGAACCTCGTTTAATTAATCGGGACAAGAAAGCATAACCTAAGCATATTTGTTCAAAATTAGCAGAACTTTAGTCGTAAGTTGCTATGTTGGTCAAAATGATGAGATTTTAATTGAAGGTTAAATTTGCTATTCTTTGGCCCACAGTTTGGCCTCTACGGCGCTGTTTCTCAATCATAATTGAATGAAAACAGAGGAAAAAGTCGTGCTTGAAGCCTACCGTAAACACGTCGAAGAGCGTGCTGCCGAAGGAGTTGTACCTAAACCACTAGACGCTGAGCAAGTAGCTGGCCTTGTGGAACTTCTGAAAAATCCCCCTCAAGGTGAAGAAGAAGTCCTTCTTGACCTGCTAGAGAACCGTATCCCACCAGGTGTTGATGAAGCCGCTTATGTAAAAGCTGGTTTTCTGACCGCAGTAGCAAAAGGTGAGGTATCTTCTCCGCTAGTAAGCCGTGAAAAAGCGGCACAGTTGCTAGGTACTATGCAAGGTGGTTACAACATCGAGCCTCTAGTAGACCTACTAGAAGACGATGCGCTAGCACCAATCGCTGCAAAAGCGCTATCTCACACACTGCTTATGTTTGATGCTTTCTACGATGTAGAAGAGAAAGCGAAAGCAGGCAACGCGCATGCACAGCAAGTTCTGCAATCTTGGGCTGACGCGGAATGGTTCCAGTCTAAGCCTGCGCTACAAGAAAAAATCACTCTTACTGTATTCAAGGTTACTGGTGAAACAAACACCGATGACCTGTCTCCAGCGCCAGATGCTTGGTCTCGCCCAGATATCCCAGTTCACGCGTTAGCAATGCTGAAAAACGAGCGTGAAGGCATCAACCCTGACCAACCTGGTAGTATCGGTCCGATCAAACAGATCGAAGAACTGCAAGAAAAAGGTCATCAACTGGTTTACGTTGGTGACGTAGTAGGTACGGGTTCTTCTCGTAAATCTGCAACTAACTCAGTGCTTTGGTTCATGGGTGATGATATCCCTAACGTTCCAAACAAACGTGCTGGTGGTTACGTGCTAGGTGGTAAGATTGCACCAATCTTCTTCAACACAATGGAAGACGCGGGCGCACTACCAATCGAAGTTGACGTATCGAAACTGAACATGGGCGACGTTATCGACGTTTACCCATTCGAAGGTAAAGTTTGTAACCACGAAACAGGCGAAACACTGGCTGAATTTAAGCTAAAAACAGACGTGCTTATCGACGAAGTACGTGCTGGCGGTCGTATTCCACTGATCATCGGTCGTGGTCTGACTGACAAAGCTCGCCAATCTCTAGGTCTAGCGCCTGCAGATTTCTTCCGCAAACCAGGTGACGTTGCTGATACAGGCAAAGGTTACTCGCTTGCACAGAAGATGGTTGGTAAAGCATGTGGCGTAGAAGGTGTTCGTCCGGGCACTTACTGTGAGCCTAAGATGACTACGGTTGGTTCTCAGGATACAACGGGTCCTATGACTCGTGATGAGCTTAAAGACCTTGCGTGTCTTGGCTTCTCTGCTGACCTAGTAATGCAGTCTTTCTGTCACACCTCTGCGTACCCTAAACCAGTTGACGTAAACACGCACCACACACTTCCTGATTTCATCATGAACCGTGGCGGTGTTTCTCTACGTCCGGGTGACGGTGTTATCCACTCGTGGCTAAACCGTATGCTTCTGCCTGATACAGTAGGTACAGGTGGTGACTCGCATACTCGTTTCCCACTAGGTATCTCTTTCCCAGCAGGTTCTGGTCTGGTTGCATTCGCAGCGGCAACAGGTGTTATGCCACTGGATATGCCAGAGTCAATCCTGGTTCGCTTCAAAGGTGAAATGCAGCCTGGTATCACGCTACGTGATCTAGTTCATGCAATCCCTTACTACGGCATCAAGCAAGGTCTGTTGACGGTAGAGAAAGCAGGTAAGATCAACGAATTCTCTGGCCGCGTTCTAGAAATAGAAGGTGTTGAGCACCTAACGGTTGAGCAAGCGTTTGAACTTTCAGATGCGTCTGCAGAGCGTTCAGCAGCAGGTTGTACCGTTAAGCTATCTCAAGAGTCTATCGAAGAGTACCTAAACTCGAACATCACTATGCTTAAGTGGATGATCTCTGAAGGTTACGGCGACCGTCGTACTATCGAGCGTCGTATCACTGCGATGCAAGAGTGGTTGGATAACCCAGAGCTGATGGAAGCGGATGCGGATGCGGAATACGCGCACGTAATCGAGATCGACCTGGCAGAAATCAACGAGCCAATCCTATGTGCTCCTAACGATCCAGATGATGCTCGTCTACTTTCTGAAGTTCAAGGTACACAAATCGACGAAGTCTTCATCGGTTCATGTATGACTAACATCGGTCACTTCCGCGCAGCAGGTAAACTGCTTGAGCAATGGGGTGGTCAGCTAGATACGCGTCTATGGGTGGCTCCGCCAACTAAGATGGACCGCGATCAGCTAACGGAAGAAGGTTACTACGGTATCTACGGCCGTGCTGGTGTTCGTATCGAAACACCGGGATGTTCACTATGTATGGGTAACCAGGCTCGCGTAGCAGACAAAGCAACAGTAATGTCTACTTCAACGCGTAACTTCCCGAACCGTCTGGGTACTGGTGCGAATGTTTACTTGTCTTCAGCTGAGCTAGCAGCAGTTGGCGCAATTCTAGGCCGAATTCCAACTAAGGAAGAGTACCTGGAGTACGCAGCGAAGATCAACGCAACAGCAGCGGATACTTACCGCTACCTGAACTTCCATAAGATGGATCAGTACACTAAGAAAGCAGATACGGTTATCTTCCAAGAGCCAGCATAAGCTTTATAGGTGAAATACAAAAACCGCAGACAGTGTCTGCGGTTTTTTTGTTAAGCGACTTAGGAAAATCTATCTTTTAAAGCTTTAACTGCAACATCGCTGCGACATTGCGTGCGGTTAGTTCAATGTTCTGTGCTGCTTCAGCGAATGCTGTTGGCAGATCTACCGAGCGGTTTACAATCGAGAAAACTGCATCAATACCATGCTCATGAACGACGCCACAATCGTGAGACAAACTGCCCGCGATACCGATCACTGGCACAAAATGTTTATTGGCCACACGAGCAACACCAATAGGCGTTTTGCCATGAATGGTTTGACTGTCAATACGACCTTCACCCGTGATGACAAGATCTGCACCTTCGACGATTTCGTCCAGATTAACCGCATCCATTACGATCTCAATTCCAGGGCGCAGTTCCGCATTAAGCAGGCCCATTAGTGCCGCGCCTAAACCTCCTGCAGCGCCAGCGCCTGGACGTGTGAGAACATCTTGGCCTAGTTGCGCTTTGATTACGCTTGCGTAGTGTGCCAGGTTTCGATCGAGCTGCTCAACCATCTCAGGCGTCGCGCCTTTTTGCGGACCAAAAACTTGTGATGCACCTTGAGGCCCGCACAGAGGATTGTCTACATCACACGCTACCTCCAAGCGAACTTGTGCAAGTCGGGGATCGAGACCTCGCATATTGATACGGTGAAGTTTGGAAAGCTCGCCACCACCAAAGCCAAGTAGCTCATGATTCTCGTCCAGAAGGCGAATACCTAGTGCTTGCGCCATGCCTAACCCCCCATCATTAGTCGCGCTGCCGCCAATACCGACGATGATGTGCTCGACACCTTTATCTAGCACCGCTTTAATCAGCTCACCAGTACCAAACGTTGTGGTAATCATTGGGTTACGTTTTTCTGGATCGACCAAGTGCAAACCAGATGCAGCCGCCATTTCGATGATCGCTGTTTTGCCATCTCCCAGTAGTCCATAGAAGCCAGAAACAGGTTCGCCAAGTGGGCCTGTTACTGAGTGCTCAACTATTTCTCCACCAGTGGCATCAACAAGAGATTGAACGGTGCCTTCTCCGCCATCAGCCATTGGCAGTTTGATGTACTCTGCATTTGGCAGGACGTGTTTAAACCCTTGCTCGATAGAGATTGCAACTTCCATCGCGCTTAGACTTTCTTTATAAGAATCCGGAGCAATAACAATTTTCATAGTGATACCTAAACGCCTTAAACAAATAAACCAAACACACCAAACATCATGGTAGAGACAAACGCGATCATCAGACCAACCGCTGACTCATAAGGGATGAGCTTAAGACGCTCGCGGATATCCATGTTGAGTGCACCACCTGTGGCGTGGAAGAAGCTTCCATGAGGCATGTGATCAAGTACGGTTGCACCAGAGTGAATCATTGCTGCGCCTGCCAGTGCAGGAACACCAAGCTCAAGAATCGTGTGGCTAAATACGCTCGCTGCTACTGCTGTACCAGCGGTTGTCGAAGCGGTAGCCAATGACATCATGGCACCAGAAATTGGAGCAAGTAAGTATGATGGCAGACCTGAAGCAGTGAGGACTTCAATCAGGCCTCCTTTAAGACCAGAGTTAGCGATGATGCCTGCGAGTGTGCCAGTACCCAATAGCATGACAGCGACAGGAGCCATACGGGTTAGACCTGATACGGCAAAGTGGTTCGTGTCGTTAAAACGGCCCATGACAACCGTGCCGATCAGGCCACCAAGAGGCAAAGCGATAAGAGGGTCAACGTTAATACCAGCGATTGGGCGCAGTGCCAGTAGCGCGATAGCCACAAGTGGAGCGACGATGGCAGCGCCAAAGGTTGGTAATTTCTTGCGGTCAACAGAAACCACTTCGCATGCTTGTACCATGCTTCCTTTATTGCTTAGACGCTTAGCTAAAAAGTAAGCGAGCGCAAGACCAAACAGGCCAGGAACAACGCCAGCAAGCATTACGGAAGTCAGCGGTACGTCAAAGGCATCAGCGGCTGCGATGGCATTTGGATTTGGTGACATTACGTTACCGGCTTTACCACCGCCAACCATCGCCAATAGTATCGCAGTTTTAGAAATGCAAGCACGCTGGGCAATAGCTAAAGCAATGGGAGAAACTGTAATAACGGCAACATCAACGAATACACCAACGGAGGTTAAAATGAGAGTCGCTAGCGCCAGCGCTAGTAGTGCGCGAGTTTCGCCTACTTTTTTGACAATCGTTTCTGCGATAGAAGTTGCCGCGCCAGATTCTATCAGCACACCAGCTAATACGCCGGCAGCCAGAATACGAAGTACCGCTGTCACGATACCTTGAGCCCCACCAATCATCAGAGAAACGGTGTCCGTCAGTGATACACCACCAACGACGCCACCAATTAAGGCACCGATGATCATGCCGTACGCTGGTGGGACTTTCTTTAGAATTAGAGATATCGCCACAATTAATGCGGCCAAAGCTCCAAGAGTAGAGACTTCAATCATTTTATATTACCCAAGCTAGTGATTTAGTCTGGCCAATATAAAAGGCACGATTCAGTCAGTCTTTGGACGATGAAACAATCTTTCTTTTAAAAAACAACTCAATTACTGTGCGTCTGCATATTTTTCGTTTTTCAAGTGGCTAAACGAAGACCCAAGATATAGTTGAATTATCGAATCTAAACTGTTGATATCTAAAGATGTTATTTGTGAGATCTTATCAAGGCGATAGCGCAGAGTGTTACGGTGAATATGAAGAGTGCAACAGGTTTGATGTGCATCGCAATTTTGTTCGAAATACACCTTGAGCGTCTTTATGAGAGTGCCTTTGGAATCACTCTGTTGCAGCAATTGATACGGCTGACATAATTGCTGTAGTTGCCAGGGTTCATTTTTTACCGAGCTGAGTAGTACCGGAATGCGATAGTCCTGACAGAAGAAAACTTGCCCAGGCTGGTTTTGAGTCAACTCCATGGTGCGTTTGGCCGTTTGATAAGACTGGGCTAAACCTTGCAGAGAAGGGAAGTAATCGCCTAGCGTAATCCGGATTTTAAACTTACCTTGCGTTTTTACCCGGCGTAACAATTGGTTTGCGCTCTTGATTTCGTTCTCTTTCGACCAACCGTTTACCGTTAACGTGATAGGTTTGAGCACGACGACTTCAAGCTCTGATACGGAAATGATTCCGACTAAGTTATCGCGCTCTGGGTACTCGAGCAGGTGTACCAGCTGCTGCAAGTGCTCCAGCAGCATTGGCTTATCATTACTCGGTATGACTTTGACTACCGCAGCAATTCTTGGTTGAGACAGATCGAGATCAAGACGCTCTGCGATCGAGGTCAGTTGATTGTCATTTAAAGTTGAACCTTGGATGAGCTGAAGAACAAGTTCTTCCCGGTGACGTTTGTTCCATTCAATTTGTGACATGAGAGCGGCTTGTTCGATGATCAACTCTGCGGTCATTTTCACCAGCTCACCATAATGGTGAACCTCCTCTGGTGCACCGGATATACCAATAGCCCCGATTACCTGATTGCGATAGATAATTGGCAGGTTAATACCGGGCTTGACGCCTTTGAGGTTATTAACCGCGGCCTGATTAATCTCGACAATGCGTCGCTCATTGATTGCGAGAACAGCGCCTTCATGTTTTTGTTGTAAGCGAGTACTGTCACCTGAGCCAATAATACGCCCCTTTTCATCCATGACGTTGACCGAATGAGAGATGATTGTCATTGTTCGCTCAACGATTTGTCGGGCGATATTTTCGTTTAACTGCATACTCGTTTTATAAACCCAGCTCTAGTGGTGGTTTAGCTAGGCATATTAACTGATAATAAAGAGTATAAGTATTGATTTGACTTATATAATTGTCAGTTAAGATAAATGAAGGAAATAGGATGGACTACGAATTTAAGAAAAACACCTTAGATGGTAGTTACTATTGTCACTGCTCAATGGAGCACGAAATTATCGGGCGTTGGTTACAAGAAGAAATTGGTAAGGAACGCCATCATATCGCAGAAGTAGATGCGCTTATTTCTTCGGCTATCAGTAAACCAACTCAAGAGTATTCGCTTTTGGGGAGAGAAATCAGTTTGATGATTTGTGGTGATGAAGTAACGGTACAAGATAATGCATTGCTGCATCATTATGAACAAGACAAAGACAGCGAGTTCGAATTGTACGACTGTGAAAGCACCGCTAGCTGTGGTCTCGAAGACTTTATAACTCTTATAGAGCAATGGAAAGAGTTTTTGAACATTTAATGCACAATTTTGGGTAATCAATTGTAGCTTGCTTTATATTTGGGAAAGAGGTGCACTGTTATGGTGCGCCTTTTTTTGTTTGTATTGTGACCAATAGCCTTTAGTTCCTTTAAATCAATAACTTAAAAACTTGGCACGTAGATTGGATTATTAGAAGTGTTTCAGGATGAATGCTTCGGAGAGAATTTAATGAAAATAATCAATGCCATTATAAAGCCATTTAAGTTAGACGATGTACGTGAAGCGTTGGCTGACGTAGGCATCGAAGGTATGACGGTATCAGAGGTTAAAGGTTTTGGTCGCCAAAAAGGTCACACAGAGTTGTACCGCGGCGCAGAGTACCAAGTGGACTTTCTACCAAAAGTAAAAATAGAAATCGCAACTCATGCAGATAATGTCGATCGTGTGGTAGAAGCCATCACAAAAGCGGCGCAAACAGGAAAAATTGGTGACGGCAAAATTTTTGTATACGACCTGAATCAAGCTGTTCGCATCCGTACCGGTGAAATGGACGCAGAAGCACTTTAAAAGTATTCAAGGGATTGGAGACACTATTATGGAATTAGCAACAACAGTAACAGAGTTACGTTACGCACTAGACACTTTTTTCTTCCTCATTTCCGGTGCATTGGTCATGTGGATGGCAGCGGGCTTTGCCATGCTTGAAGCAGGCCTCGTTCGCTCTAAAAACACAACAGAAATTTTGACTAAAAACTTTTGTCTGTACGCGATTGCTTGTACGACTTACTTAGTCGTTGGTTACAACATCATGTACGTTGATAACGGCGAAGGTGGTTGGTTACCATCACTAGGTGCCCTTATTGGTTCTCAAGGTGAAGGTGCAGACCATTCACTAGAATCAGACTTTTTCTTCCAGGTAGTATTTGTTGCGACAGCGATGTCTGTAGTTTCAGGTGCGGTTGCTGAGCGTATGAAGCTATGGTCATTCCTGATCTTCTCTGCAATCTTGACTGCATTCATCTACCCAATGGAAGGCTACTGGACTTGGGGCGGCGGTTTCCTATCAGAAGCGGGCTTTAGTGACTTTGCTGGCTCAGGTATTGTACACATGGCAGGTGCTTCTGCTGCACTAGCTGGTGTTCTGCTACTGGGCGCTCGTAAAGGTAAATACGGTAAAAATGGTGAAATCCACCCAATCCCAGGTTCAAATATGCCTCTAGCAACGCTAGGTACATTCATCCTATGGTTTGGCTGGTTTGGTTTTAACGGTGGTTCTCAGCTAATGGTCTCTGACTTCGAGAACGCAACAGCGGTTGGTCAAATCTTCCTAAACACGAACGCAGCAGCGGCAGCAGGTTCTATTGCGGCACTGTTTGTATGTAAGACAACTTGGGGCAAAGCTGACCTAACTATGATCCTAAACGGTGCATTGGCTGGTCTGGTTGCAATCACAGCGGATCCACTATCACCATCACCACTTTACGCAGTTGCAATCGGCGCAGTAGCAGGTGCAATCGTAGTATTCAGCATCATTGGTCTTGATAAACTTAAAATCGATGATCCAGTTGGCGCGATTTCAGTACACGGTGTATGTGGTTTCTTCGGCCTAATGGTTGTTCCTCTAAGCAACGGTGACGCGACATTCGGTGCTCAGCTTCTAGGTGCAGCAGTTATCTTTGCTTGGGTATTCGGTGCAAGTCTGGTTGTTTGGGCAATCTTGAAAGCAACAGTAGGCATCCGTGTAAGCGAAGAAGAAGAGATGGAAGGCATGGACATGCACGACTGTGGTGTAGGTGCATATCCAGAGTTCGTCACAGCGAAATAAAATTTACCATGTAGCATATTGTTACACTTCACATAATGAAAAACCTGCCACTATTGGCAGGTTTTTTTGTATCGATCATTGTTTTACTATTGAAGATAAATATAATAACGCAACTGATAAACGTTATCATTACGAATACTTAAAGGATTGATCCATGAAAAAAGTGCTAACTCTTTCTGCTTTAGCTTGTGCAACACTTGCTCCAACAGCCATGGCTGCTGAAGAAGTAAACGTATACTCATACCGTCAGCCGTTCTTGGTTGAGCCTATGTTTAATGAGTTCACAAAAGAGACAGGCATCAAAGTAAACGTTAAGTTTGCTAAGACAGGTATTGCAGAAAAGCTGGTTCAAGAAGGTGAATACAGCCCAGCTGACGTGCTTCTAACTGTTGATATCGCACGTCTAGCAGAGCTAACCCAGAAAGGTGTGGTTCAGCCAGTGGATAGTCCAGTTCTAGAGAAGAACATCCCAGCTCAATACCAAGATTCAGCAAACGAGTGGTTTGCTCTGACGACTCGTACTCGCAGCGTATACTCTTCTCGTGACCGTGTAGGTAAACTAGGTAAAGACTTCACTTACGCTGACCTGGCTAAGCCAGAATTTAAAGGCAAGATCTGTACTCGTAGCGGTAAGCACCCATACAACGTATCTCTCGTTTCTTCTATGATCGCTCACCAGGGTGAAGCGGCGACAAAAGAATGGCTAGAAGGCGTGAAAGCTAACCTTGCTCGTAAACCTCAAGGTAATGACCGTGGCCAAGTTAAAGCGATCAAAGAAGGTCTATGTGATGTTTCTCTGGGTAACAGCTACTACTTAGGCAAGATGGTTAACGACAAAGAGCAGAAAGCATGGGCTGATTCTGTATACATCAACTTCCCTAACCAAGAAACGACTGGTACTCACGTAAATATCTCTGGTATGGCGATGGCTAAGTACGCGCCAAACAAAGAAAACGCACTTAAGCTTATGGAGTTCCTAGCGGGCGACAAAGCGCAAAGCATGTACGCAGAAGTGAACTTTGAATACCCAGTGAAAGCTGACGTTAAGCCTTCTGAGCTAGTAGCATCTTGGGGTGAATTTAAAGCAGATACTCTTTCTCTAGATGAGATTGCTGATCACCACGAAGCTGCGATCAAGCTACTAGACGAAGTTAAGTTCGATCTTTAATCGTTCGCTTGATATCAGTCGGTGAGAAGTTGAACCACCGATGATAAATTTACAGCCTCAAGTCGCTCTTTTATCAGGGCTACTTGAGGTTGTTTGTTTATAAGGGTATAACTAGCCCTAATTAATTAAAAGGATATGAGATGTATTTGCAGGTGCATTTATCTCTCACTCAGCCTGGCTGTAATTAGGCAATGAAAGAAAAGAATTATATATGGAAAACCAGTAGCGGAGCGTTGGCTTTGCTACTGGTTTTACCGATCTTAGCGATCTTCTACACCGCAGTTGGTGATACGGATGAGCTGTTTGCGCACCTTATGGCGACAGTTATGCCTACCTATATCTATAACACTATTACGCTAACCATAGGTGTGATGGTGTTGTCTCTCGTCTTTGGCATTCCGTGTGCCTGGTTTATGGCGATGTGTAAGCTGCCTACCGAAAAATGGCTGCAGTGGGCACTGGTTTTACCGTTAGCGATGCCGGGATACATCATCGGGTATATTTTTACCGATTGGTTCGATTTTGCCGGTCCGATACAAATCTTTTTACGCGATTTAACCGGATGGGGCCCCAAGGAGTACTGGTTCCCGGATATTCGTACTTTGTCAGGAGCAACGTTTGTGCTGGCCCTGGTTTTGTATCCATACATTTATCTGCTCTGTCGAGCTGCATTCATGGAACAAAACGTGTCACTGTTGCAAAGTGCGCGTCTTCTTAAATGCTCACCTTGGGAAAGCTTCAGGCGTATTTCTCTTCCTTTGGCTCGTCCTTCAATGGCTGTCGGCTTATCATTGGTTGCAATGGAGACCATCGGCGACTTTGGCACCGTCAGCTACTTTGCCGTTAATACGTTAACAACCGCGGTATACGATACTTGGCTTGGATATTCTAACCTTAATGCTGCGGCCAAAATTTCCGCCATCATGCTGGTGATCGTCGTGCTGCTATTAAGTACAGAGCGTTACAGCCGAAGAAAGCAGAAACTATTCCAAAGCCAGTTTAACAGCCACGAAGATTTTCGTTATGAATTGACAGGCTGGAAAAAATGGGCAGCACTGATTTGGTGTTGGGGACTGGTTTTAATCGCATTTATCCTGCCGCTAATGCAGTTGGTTGATTACTCAATTACTTACTTTGCGCAAAGTTGGACGCCACAATTCCGTGAGTATGCCTGGAATAGTCTGGTTGTGTCGGTTATCGCGGCAATCATTGGTGTTGTTGTTGCTCTGGTGGTGAATTTTACTTACCGAGTCAATGGCAAGAGGACAACGCTTACCTTTATACGCTTATCTTCAATGGGTTATGCGGTGCCCGGTACGGTACTCGCGATTGGTGTGATGGTGGCCGTTTTATTTATGGATCACCGCATCAATGATGTTGCCAAAGCAATGGAGTGGGGCAGACCTGGGCTAATATTTTCAGGCTCAATGTTTGCCATTATTTTTGCCATGGTTGTGCGATTCTCTGCCGTTGCCATTGGCAGTATCGAAAGTAACTTAAACAAAATCTCCCCGTCCTTGGACATGGCATCACGCACCATGGGTTGCACACCGAATTCCATGTTATGGCGTGTTCACTTTCCGCTGGTTAAGCGTGGCGCACTTATCGCTGCTCTGTTAGTTTTTATCGAGTCGATGAAAGAGCTCAATGCGGCTCTTCTTTTGCGCCCGTTCAACTTTGAAACACTGGCAACCTACGTTTATAACTTTGCTTCGGACGAGCACTTAGAGTTGGCAGCTTTACCGGCTGTGTTGTTGGTTTTTGTTGGGTTGATCCCACTTGTTGTCGTTAACCGTTCACTGGAGCAAAATCACTAATGAGCTGCGCATTATCAATTAAAAACCTGACCTGCCACTACGATGACCAAACGGTTTTAGAGTCATTATCTCTTGAGGTTGAGCAAGGCCAGATAGTGTGTCTGTTGGGTGCTAGTGGCTGTGGTAAAACGACATTACTAAAAGCGGTAGCGGGATTGCTGCCTTTGTCTTCTGGGCAAATGAGTCTCAACAGCTTGATTATTGATGATGGTGAGAATTGGCTACCGCCAGAACAGCGCAATATTGGTATGATCTTTCAAGACTATGCGTTATTTCCGCACCTTACTGTGGCTGAGAATATCGCTTTTGGTCTGAAGAATGAAACGGCCCAACAGAAGCTTTTGAAAGTGGAAGAGATGTTAGGGTTGGTTCACTTAAAAGGCTATGGGGATCGCTATCCTCATCAGTTGTCAGGTGGTCAGCAGCAACGTGTGGCTATTGCCCGTTCTTTGGCTTACAAACCTGATTTGTTGTTATTGGATGAGCCGTTTTCCAACATTGATACTCAAGTGCGTCACGAGCTGATTCGCGAGATCCGTAAAATTTTTAAGCAGCAAGGTGTAACTGCAATTTTCGTGACTCACAGTCGAGAGGAGGCTTTTGCCTTTTCAGACAAGATGGCCGTGATGAACAATGGCATTATTGAGCAGTATGGAACAGCTTCAGAGTTGTACTACCAGCCTTCGAGCAAATTTGTCGCTGATTTCCTGGGCGGTGGTAGCTATTTGGCTGCAACCAGAGTGTCACATGGCGAGTTTGAGACGCATCTGGGTGTGATAGAAGCAAGTGCTCAACAGGACATTCAATTGCAGGAAGAATGTGCGTTACTACTTCGTCCCCAACATGTTCAGGTTCAGGCCGATGAAGAAAGCGCCGTGAAAGTGCTGGAGCAACACTTTATGGGTGATCACTGCCGCTATGTGATTGATGTGAACGGAGACCGATTGCTGGCTACTTCCGTGCAGGCTTTGAATGTAGGTGACAGCGTTGCAGTAAAAATCGATACTCAGGGTGTATTGGCGTTTGCTTAACGTTTTTATTCCAGAAATAAAAAGGCCCGGCGGTGATGCCGGGCAAGTGTTCCTCTACTTGCGACTTAAGTGACTGCCAGCAACTTGAAGCCAGACAAGTTCAGCTTAAAGAGACAAGAAGTCTTTAAACTGTTGAAGAACACGTTCCGCAGTATCTTTATCTTCCATTTCGGCAAATATACGCAATAGCGGCTCAGTACCAGAGAAGCGAGCAATAATCCATCCACCGTTCTTAAAGTAGACTTTTGCGCCATCTTCGTAGCTGACTTTTTCGATTTCAAATTCAAACTCAGGTAACTGTTTATCAACATAAATCTTGTTGAATAACGCTTCTTTTTGCCCAGGTTTGAACTTGCAATCACCTTCAGCCATATAGGCATAGCCATACTTACTGTAGATTTCATCTAATAGCTCGGATAGCTTCTTACCGGTAACGGAAATCATTTCTACTAACAAGCTGGAAGCAAACACCCCATCTTTGCCTTTTATATGGCCACGAATGGTTAAACCACCTGAACTTTCCCCGCCGATCAACGAGTTATCTGCTTCCATTTGAGAGCTGATGTGCTTAAAGCCTACTGGTACCTCAAAGCACTTTTCACCGTGATCTTGTGCGATTTTATCGAGCAGGTGAGTGGTTGCGATGTTACGTACTACTGAGCCTTTCCAGCCTTTGTATTCCAGTAAGTAGTAATACAATAAGATCAGCACTTCGTTGGGATGAATGAAATTCCCTTTTTCATCGATAATGCCCAAACGGTCAGCATCACCATCAGTGCCGATACCAATGTCGTAACCTTGTTCCTCGACTAAGTGCATCAAACGGTAAAGCGTAGCTGCACTTGGTGATGGCATTAAGCCACCAAAATCTGGGTTTTTACCATCGTTGATGACATCCACGTCACAACGACCATTGATCAACACAGTCTGTAGCGCATTCTTCGCCACACCAAACATAGGATCGACCAGCACACGGAGATTGGCTTTTTTGATCGCTTCTATATCGATAAAGTTGATGATTGAATCCACGAATTCGTTCATCGGGTTAATGACTTCAATTAAGTGATCATCGATAGCCTGTTCAAAGTCGACACTTTTTACATCGCTTGCTGTGAGCGTGGCGATTTGGTCTTCAATCTTTTGGGTGATGACTTCATCCGCGTCGCGACCGCCTTCGATAAAGACTTTAATCCCGTTGTAGTCGGCGGGGTTATGCGAAGCCGTGATGCATGCTGAGTAAGCGCAGTTCATCTCCTTCGCTTTGAACATAACAATCGGCGTTGGGACAAACTTATCGATGAAGCTGACGACAATACCATTTGCCGCCAGTACCTCAGCAAACCAGCGGCCTGCTTTGTCAGAAAGAAAGCGGCGATCATAGCCAATCACAAAGCCGCGTTCCGCGACAGATTCTGCATTGGTGATGTTTGCGACTGCTTGAGCAACCAAGCGTACATTCTCTTTAGTGAATTCTTCACCAATGAATGCGCGCCAGCCACCTGTACCAAATTTGATCATGATTCGATCCTCAATAAGAACGGTAACGTGCCGTACCTTATTTATTTGCTAGCGAACCGGTGTACCCAGTAAGAGCCAAGTACACCGGAAAAATTAAAAGGGGAACGTTTCCCCAAAGCGAATTAACCTAAGGTAACGATCACTTCGTTTACTGAGCCTTCAGGTTGCACTGGTACTGATGTTCCATTCACAGCTTCACCGTTCAGAGTGATCGACTTCACGCCTTTGCTTACCGTGTTAGGGTTTACCACTTTGATGTTGTACGTCGCTCCCAGCCATTGGCGCGTCACTTCAAAACCTGGCCAGTTGGTTGGAATACATGGGTCGATAGTTAATCCATCAAAACCAGTACGAACACCGAGAATGAAGTTTGTGACCGCAAAGTAAGCCCAGCCAGAGGTACCCGTAAGCCAAGGGTGGTTAGCACGACCGTGATCCTGATGATCGCGTCCCATGATGAACTGAACGTATGAGTAAGGTTCTGCAACACGTTTTTCGATGATGTCGTTTTGGTTGTATGGGTTGAGTGCATCGTAGAACTTCATTGCACGGTCACCGCGACCGAGTTTCGCTTCTGCTACCCACGCCCAAGGGTTTGGATGTGAGAAAATAGCGCCGTTTTCTTTCACGCCTTGGTATACGCGTGTCACGAATCCGATATCGTCGTTTGGTGTTGCGAATGATGGCGAATTCAGATGCAAGCCGTATTCAGAGAACAGGTTCTCGTCTACCGCGTCCATTGCCTTTTCGCCACGTTCTTGAGATACCGCACCAGACAGAACCGCTAGTGTGTTTGACTCAAGGTGTACGCGGCCTTCTTTTTGCTGCGCAGTACCGATCTTGTCACCGTTTTTCGTTAGGCCACGGATGTACCAACCGCCTTCTTCGTCCCAAAGGTGGGTTTCACATGCTTCGCGAACGTTGGCCGCCATCTCTGTATATTTCTCAACGTCGGCATCTTTGCCTAGGAATTTTGCCAGGTCGATGAATTCCTGTAGTGCCCAGAAGTGTAGGAAAGACACCATTGATGATTCACCACCACCTAGGTTGAGACAGTCGTTCCAGTCTGCGCGTAGTCCTTTACAGATCCCTGTCTGGCCCACGTATTCAGCAGAGAAGTCTAACGCTGCTTTCATGTGCTCATAAACCGTTGCATCGCCGCCATCTGCGTAAGGGATCACTTCTTCAAAGAAGCTGTGCTCGCCTGTTTCCATCACATATTTACAGATGGTTGGCACTAACCATAGATGGTCATCAGAACAGGTGTCCTCAATGCCGTGAATCTTGTCTTCGTCAGACGGAGTCGGAACCACTGTTGGTGACTTAGATGGTTTCACATCCGCTTTCTCTGGATCGAACCAATCAGGATCAAACAGGTGTAGACCGTAACCTGCTTTAACTTGGCCACGCAGAAGATCAACAATGCGTTTGCGTGTCATTTGTGGGTTTGCATGAGGCACCGAAATCGCATCTTGTGCCGTATCACGGTAGCCAAGGCCCGTACGACCGCCAACTTCGATGAAAGAAGCAAAACGAGACCAAACCACACACGTCTCTGCTTGGTATAGCGTCCAAGCGTTGATCATGGTATCCAGACCTTCGTTTGGTGATTTTACTTGGAATTTGCCACAGCGCTCATCCCAGTGTGCTTTGATGCCAGCAAACGCGTTATCTACTTCTGCTAGGTCTTGGTATTTAGTGCGCAGACGCTCACCATTGCCTTTACCGATACCTAGGATGTAAGCGAAGCGAACTTCTTCACCTGGTTGGATAGTAAATTGCTTATGCAGGGAACCACAGTGGTTGTAACAGGTTTGTGCGGTGTTAAAGCACTTGCCTTGTTCTACCGCAAGTGGGTTTGCTTCGTCACGGTATAGCCCCAGGAAGCTGTCACGCTGGCCGTCGTAAGAGTCAGGATCAAATGTAGAAGCTAAGTAGTAGAAGCCTTCAAAATCGTTCGTGTTGTAATACAGGTCGTATTCAATAACGCCTTGTTTGTATTCCGTTCCTGCAGAATACAGAGACATTTGATGGTTTTGGTTGTCTGACTGAATGTGACTGAAAGAGAACTCAACAAATGAGAAAGCACTGATGGTGCGTGGTTTGTCAGAGGTGTTCTTGATGACCACGTCCCAAATTTCGGCATCTTCACCTTTTGGTACGAATAGCGTTTTCGTTGCAGTAATGCCGCTGTATTCACACTTAAATTTAGAGTATGACAAACCGTGGCGAACTTCGTAGCTCGCTTCATCAAGGCTTTTTGCTACAGGTTGCCAAGAAATAGACCAGTAATCACCCGTTTCGTCATCTCTCAGGTAAACATAGTGTCCCGGGCGATCAAAGGTCGCATTGGGACGGAACTTGGTTACACGGTTGTATTCTGGTGAGTTGTAGAATGAGTAGCCACCTGCATTGTGTGAAATAACCGTACAGAACTTTTCAGTACCCAGATAGTTAGTCCAAGGAGCAGGTACATCTGGACGGGTAATGACATATTCACGATTTTCGTTATCGAAATAGCCGTATTTCATTTGTGTCGTTCCTTTTTACAAAGCTGCTTGAGCAGCCAAAAATTAAAATTCTTTAAAGCGCGCTGTCGTCGCGTATGTTTTCGTTACTTCCACGGTTGGCGGTAATTCACTCCCTGCAGATCGAGCAGTGGAAGGTGCCCCTTCAAACGTGATAGGTAATCAGTCCAGTTGCGGTGCTGCTTATCGGTCCAGCATGCTTCTGCTAATGCCGTCAGACGGGGAAATATCATGTAGTCCATACGTGGTTGGTTATTGATGATTTCGCACCAAAGTGCAGCCTGAATGCCCCGAATACGTTTTCTAACCGGATCGTCGTCTGCCACTTGTGCTAACGGCTCGTAGCTATACGCTGTCTCTAGTGGAATCGGGTTTGCCCAATCCACTCCAGGTTCTTCTGGCGCGTAGTCTTGAGTCATATCCAAGTAGGTGGTTTGGGCGGGTTGCAGCACCACATCGAAGCCTTGGCGAGCACAATTGAGAGCCGCTTCTTCACTTAGCCATGAGTAGATAACGGTATCTTTACTCACCTTGTTGCCATGCTGAGCTTCTTCCCATCCCAGCATTCGTTTACCAAGCCCGCGAAGTTTGTCTTCCGCATGACGCAAGAAGTGACCTTGCAGTTCTTTGTAGTCGCTATAGCCTTGTTGCTCCATTAATGCCTGACAGGCTGGGCTTTGCGACCAGACACCATGTGGTACTTCATCGGCCCCAATGTGGATATACGGTGCAGGGAATAAAGCGGCAACTTCTTCCAGCACTTTGTCGATAAATTCGTAACTGCCCGGTAGCGCTGGGTTAATCACGTTATCGTTGTAGTGCTGAATACTGCGATATTCGGTGGTGTCTTCTGCCTCTACAAGCATGTGAGGTAGTGATTTAATGGCGGCGCGACAGTGGCCTGGTACGTCAATTTCAGGGATGACGGTAATACTGCGCCGCGCCGCATAGGCAACCACTTCTTTTATTTCTTCTTGGGTATAAAACCCGCCATAACGCTGAGACAAATGTGTATATTGCGGTTCAATGGACTCATCTAACCCACGCCATGCCCCAATATTTGTCAGCTCTGGCAGGGATTTAATCTCGATTCGCCAGCCTTCATCGTCAGTAAGATGCCAGTGGAAGGTATTAAACTTGTAGTGTGCCAGTTGGTTGATAAGACGTTTCACTTGCTCTACGGAATGGAAGTGTCGTGCACAATCGAGCATCATTCCGCGATATTTGAAACGAGGTCTGTCTTTAATTGAGCAACAGACCACTTCCATAGAAGTATCTTCCCCATTTCTTCTGATAAGTTGGAGCAGGGTCGCACTTGCATGGGTGAACCCAGACTTTGAACCAGCCTCGATTTTTATCGATTCTTCGGTCACTTTGAGCCTATACGCACCTTTATCTAAAGTTGGATTACTTTTAAAGATAACCTGACTGTTATTAGACGCAGTAAGCTCAAACTGGTGAATACGTTTTAGTTCATCGAGCAACCAATCTTTTGCTGAATTGGCTAAATCGGAGTAAGTACTGATTCCAACACGGTTGTGAAGAGAAAAATAACTCTCGTGAACTTCAATATGGTTTGGCTTAGGTAATAAAGGCTGAGCGTGAATCAAACTCGGTGGAATGTCACTACGCTCGCGGTATGGCGAAGCCAGCACGATAGGTGTTACGTCAACCTCGGCTCGTTGAGTATTACCATTGACGACAAAATCAACCAGAGCTTCATTCAATCCGTCTGAATAATAGCGAAATGGATTTGAACCAATACTGAACTCACAATAGAAATTGTGATTAGCCGCCAGTACCATACTTTCTGGTTTGAGAGTACAGAAGCTCCCAATTTGGTTAAGTACACCGTTAGATACGCTGTCAGGTAAAATGAAGCGATCAAAAGCAAACGTCAGTTGCCAATCATGAAGGTCTTGGTCACTTAAGTTATGAAAAGTCAGTCCAAAGCGACAATTTTGCTTTAGCTCAGATAGGACGACGAGGTCAACGCGATATTCCATATCTACTCCTGTTCTACCGATAGCGAGTAAAGGTTATGTTCAGGCTTGCCAGCAAACATAAGGGCTCCTTCAATCGCATCAAATTGAGGTTCTACAATCCACTTTTGAACGGGCGGAGATAGCCAGTGGAGAATGCGTTCAGCAATGCTTCCCATTAAACAAATACGGGTCGCTCCACGCTTGTTAAGTGCCATGAGAAACGTTTCTATATCAGCAGCGGTTTGTTTTAACATTTCAATGGCGAGCGTATCGCCTTGTTGTGCATGCTGGAAAATAGCTGGAGAAAACTGCCCGTAATCACGAGGTAATGCTTGTTTTGACCAAGCAACCACGTTGTCTACGTCATTTTTGAAGTGTGCCATGACGTGCTGGGAGAGCGGGGTTTTCTCTCGGATACCATCTTCTGCCAATAAAACCTGCTGAATTAGGCGCAGCCCCATGACAGCACCACTACCTTGGTCTGAAATCGGAAACTCTCGGCCTCCGACAACATGTTGTTGCAATCCTTTGAGGTAGATGCCGCAAGATCCCGTTCCTGCAATCATGATCGCGCCGTCTTGGCCGTTATGTGCACCGATACAGGCACCGTAGGCATCTGTGTTTAATGTCATGCTGGCGAAAGGATGAGCGAGAGACATAAAAGCATTCCAAGAAGCTTTGTGTTCAGCCCCTGCGAGTGCTAACCCAACATGCATAGACGAAAAGTCTTGCTCAGATAACCCGCCTTGCTTAGCTGCCAACGAAATTGCCTCAATGATAGAAGTCATCGCTACTTCAGCACCAAGCATGATGTTGGCGCTGCCAGTTTTCGCCTCACCAAGAAAATTACCCTGGGCATCTTTAATGCGAGCGCGGCAAGAAGTACCGCCACCATCAATACCGACAAAATAGAACGCCATGGTATTACTCCTTAACGTCTACTGATAGGTGGTGAGCTTGGCTCATGATCGCGAGTAAGTACCACGCACCATGTGGGATCCATTGCTCTCCCCAACGCCAGTTTTGTAGGATGTCGTCCTTTTGTGCTGGTGGGTTAAAGGCGATGTCATTCTCGTCTTCAAAGCCACCAGTGATGCCATTACAGATGCCGCCTTTCGCGTTAAAGAACCCATATTGTGGAAGGTAGTCTGGGTTGTTTCGCCCATGGCCATCGAGCATGCACATGTCGTATGGATTTAAGCCAACGATCCAGTTAAGCGCATCTTGTCCAAGGCGTATCAGCTGTTGTTGTGTCTCATGTGATTCGATATAAGGCTGAGCGAGGTAAGACATTGATGCTAGTGAACCCAAGCGAGCATTCTCACCTTGCCACCAATAGCCAGATTCATTGTTGTGGGCAACAAAGAAGGCATCACGTTTCGATTCTTCAACGCCTTTGACATATTGACGAGGGTAACCAAATGGATTGGTGACACGACTGGTGAGATCTAATTCAAATTCGCATGCCTGGTTGACCGTCTGTTTTATGGACGCAGCCAACTCGGAGTCGTCTTCGATAGATAGGTATTCACAAAGAGCAATCACTGGTAATCCAGCTTCCGCTGCATGGAAGTAAGGGCGGCTACCATCTTGATTGGCTGACCAAAAATGCTTGAATTTATCATCACTCATTTGGCGGTCTGCCAGGCGTGAAGCCCACAGACGGCTTTCGTCCAAGTAACGGCTTTCTTTGGTTGTTTTAAACAGTTCAACACTGGCAAGCAGGGCACAGTACTCGTCTATGATGTTCTCTTCGCCATTATTGAGATATTGCTTGTTATGCTCTTTTAGGTGCCAGTAGCCATTCTCTGCGGTATTTAAATATTCCTGTTGATTAAACTCACCATGAACGGCTAAACGCGATGCAGCAGCAAGCGCCGCTATCGCGACTCCACCACCTTGTCGGAAGCCAGCTTGATAATCATCGAACTTGTGACCAAGTTGCGTTTCGAACGCACAGATTTCTCGTTGGGCGGTATCTTTGCTCCATTTATCAAATACCGTCATGTAAAAGAAACCTTTCTCGTTTTGCATGCGAACAAGGAAGTCTGCACCATACAGCGCTTCTTCAATGAGGCGTGTGCGGGTGAAAGCAGCGATACTGTCGCTAGATTGGTGCAGAGAAAGTCCTTTTAGCATGTTCCAAACCACCATAGGGGTTTGTTGAGGATTAAGGTAGTTTGCGTACGAAAGGTGACTTAGATATTTACTTACATCACCAGACGCATCGTACCAACCGCCATGAACATCGGCCGTCTGTTCGGAATTTAATAGCGTAGCCTGATGATCGGCATGATCGAAAATTCCGCCGCAACGCTGAGATTTAAAGTAGTGGATCACATCGGACAGAGTGCGATCCAGAAGAAGTTGTTCAGCAATTTCTAGCTGAGAAGAACATACGTTATCAAAGCGAAGATAATAGTGGCCTGGGATCTCAAATGACGAAAAATCGATAAGATAAAAATACCCCTGATGCCAATTCGCTACTTTCCCTTGCTCTTGTACCGAAAAGGCAGCAACGATTTGCTCGCTTTTGGCACAGACCAGTGTGGCAGTATCAGAAGACAAGTGTGATTGTTCTGTCTGTATTACCGCTTTTTTCGGCCCCAGACGCTCATAACCAATGTGGTTAGTCAGTAGCAGCATTTAATGTCTCCGCGAAACAAAACAATTGGAAATGGGCCAGTGTTCTCTGGCCCTAGTTATGCTTAGTTCTCAAATAGGTAACAACGGACAAAGTGGTTTTCAGATAGTTGGGTAACGCCTGGTAGTTGTTGGCGACACTTATCTGTTGCGTGTACACAGCGCCCCGCAAATGGGCAACCGACAGACTCCGGAGTCCAGAGAGGGATCTCTCCTTTGTTTCCTTTCAGTTTCTCGTGAATGGATTTAGATGGATCGGGTACTGCAGAAACCAACAATTGAGTGTATGGGTGTTGAGGATCATGAATGATTTCCTCTGTGTCTCCCCATTCCACCATGTGTCCGACGTACATTACTGCCAAATCTTCCGCGATGTAACGCGCCGTTGCGATATCGTGAGTGATGTAAAGCAGAGACATTTGTTTCTCGAACTTCATCTCTTCCATCAGGTTTAGAACACCCGCTCGAATCGAGACGTCCAGCATTGACGTAGGTTCGTCTGCTAATACGACTTCTGCACCAACTGCAATGTTACGCGCTAGGTTTACACGCTGACGCTGACCACCAGAAAGCTGGTGAGGGAACTTTTGCGCGGTCTCTTTAGGCGGAATAAGGCCTACTTGTTCCAGCAAGTCATACACGCGTTCTTCCAGCTCTTTCTTGTTGCCCGGTGACACTTTTTTATGGATAAGCAGTGGTCGTGCAATATGGTGGAAAATGTTGTGCGTTGGGTTTAGTGAGCCAAACGGGTCTTGCCAGACCATTTGCACTCCTTCTCGGTAAGACATTAGATCTTGTCTTGATTGAATATCTTGAATATCACGTCCTTTGTATTCAATGATGCCTTCCGAAGGGGCGTACATTTTCGCGATCATTTTTGCGGTTGTAGATTTACCTGAGCCAGATTCACCTACAACAGACAAGCCGCGGCTTTTATACATTTTGAATGATACGTCGTTGATCGCGCGCATCTTGGACTGCTTGATAGAATTGCTATTTAGCGGGAAATCTTTAACGACATTTTTACCCTCAATCAGCAACTCGCCGAGTTGTTTGCTCATAATTCTCTCCAGTGTAATTTTGTTCGTAGCTAACGTGATTTCGGGACGTTAAACCTTAGCCTGAGCAATGGTTTCGCCATACAAATGGCAGTTTGAGAAACGACTTGGCTCTATCTGACGCAATTGAGTCGGTATTTTCGTGCATACTTCGTGAACACGGTCACAGCGAGCCTGAAAACGACAGCCTTGCGGAATTTCAAGCAAGTTCAAAGGGTTTCCCGGGATACCCGTTAGCTTGGTCTTTGGACCTGTTAGTGGAGGGAAAGAGCTACCCAAACCTTTTGTGTATGGGTGGTAAGGACTTTCCAAAATTTGCTTTGAAGGTGCGACTTCAATCAGTTCACCTGAATACATAATTCCGATGCGATCGGAGAACTCAACCATCAATGATAAGTCGTGGGTAATGAACAGAATTGAGAAGCCAAACTCTTCTTTAAGCGCATAAATTTTTTGCAAGATTTCACGTTGAACCACCACATCAAGTGCGGTTGTTGGTTCATCCATGATGATCATTTTTGGATTCAGAGCCAAAGCGATCGCAATCACCAAGCGCTGACGCATGCCACCAGAAAACTGGTGAGGGTAGTCACTAAGTCGGCTAGGGTGAATATCGACAATTTCCAGTAAACCTTCTGCGCGTTTCTTGGCTTGCTCGCGAGTCATGTTTGTGTGGCGCATGATGACATCGCAGAACTGCTCTTCCATGGTTAGGACAGGGTTTAGGGCGTTCATCGCGCTTTGGAACACCATTGACATTTCACTCCAGCGGAATGATTGCATTCGGCTATCACTGTATTGAAGGATGTCTTCACCATTGAAGATAACTTCCCCTCCAGTGATGAACGCTGGCGGCTTATGGAGACGCATTAGCGAGAAAGCAACAGTTGATTTACCACAGCCAGATTCTCCCGCCAGACCAAAAACTTCGCCTGGTGCAATGTCAAAGCTGACGTTATTACAGGCGCGGACATCGCCCGCATCTGTAATGTAATCTACGCATAGGTTACGGATAGAAATTAGTGGTGCAGTCATGATTATT
>ERZ1673961.171-NODE-171-length-33524-cov-98.258837_pt1 | contig 33524 bp, 51 predicted proteins | sample MGYA00580189_ERZ1673961 | MGnify/ENA primary metagenome ERZ1673961 (study PRJEB41334, sample SAMN05608105) | rock metagenome | biome: terrestrial subsurface; feature: shale formation; material: shale | place: USA: Pennsylvania ... | reverse complement strand
GAATGGTGTTGGGTAATATATGAATTTAAAGAACTAGAAAATATGTATTTATTTATAGATGGAGAATATCTTTCATCATATTATTTTTTACATAATGAAAATTTTTCTAAAATGTCAAGATAAGAAATAAGTGATTATTTAATTAACAACTACTATTAATAAAATTATAAGGTAATCTAAAATGAATAGCATAATATTAAAATCAGACAAAAATGAAGTTATTATTTCTTTTGAGGAATTTAAAAAAAATTGGAATATAGAGGATAGATTTTTAGAAATAAAAGTAAAAATTGGTATTCCTTATTTATTAAATTTTGAAAATCATTTCACAATTTTAAATGAAGAAAATATTGATTTGGTTGCAGAAATAGAAAAGCAGTTAAATTTAAATGCTGTATATGAAAACAATGTTATGCTTGTAATTGGTGAAACTAAAAACAAATCAAATATAGTTGAAAATATTATACTACAAGGCTTTAGAGATTTAAAAAGGTATGAAGAAAATGAGTTTGTTTTGCTTAATCATTTAAAAGAATATTTAGTTAAATACAATATTGATTGTTATTTTAAATCAATCTTTCAACTAAGTAAAGATGGTTGTTCAGTAGAGTTTAATTCTTACAGTCATTGGGTTTTATATTTAAAAGATTTCAAATTATATATAGATTTAGATGGAATATATAGTCATGATGATTATATAAAAAAAATTGCTACAAGATATAAACATTCTATAGATTTAGTGGGATTTACTTCAACAGAACCAGCAATGCCTTTAAATATTAAGTATGAACACTTAATGAAATGGTTTGAATTTTGCAATTTAAATAATTTAATGCTTGAAGATGAACAATTTAGAAAAAATTTCAAAATTTGTGATATAACAAATATTAAAAATATCGAAGAAGAGTGCCCATTTTAATAATGATTGACTAGAAACTATATAAGAATAGTTTTAAAAGGGAAAATATGAGAGAAATTGATTTAGAAATAAAAAGTAATGAAGAAATTTTTAAATTGGCAAAACACTATTGTTTACAAAAACAAGTTTCGCTAATTAGTAAAGAAGAATATGAATCGATACTTTAAAATATGACTGCTAAAGAATTAATAAATAACCTTGCAATATTACATAATTGTACTTACAGTAATGGTAAACCAAATAGAACTAAACTAGCTGAACTAATACAAGTTGAATATCCCACATTAGCTAGTTGGTATCAAAACAATCAGATTCCAACCTATAAAAGCTATGGAAAATTATATTTAGAAACTCTATATAAGCTTAAAATGAGTGAAAAAGAACTTAATCTATATAAAGATATAGAAAAATCAAAAGAAGCGCTTAGAGAGTTTCTAAACAATACATAACATAGTGTTTTAAATAATTGTATAATTCATAACACTATTGTTCTTTTTAAAATAATGTGAGTCAAAATAATAATTGATTTGTTTATTGAAATATTGTATACTATATTTATAAGATTAGAAGAGTACTTTAAATAAATTCAAAAAGGATCGTTTGTGGCAGTAATACACTTAAATCAAAATGCTAAAGCTGAAAGTAGTGTAAAAGTTTCTGGTAATGATGCAAAAAAAGTTTCTGCTATATTAATAGACGAGACGAAAAAAAATACTGAAAAAAATTTAAATTTTTTAAAAAGTTTGAATGAATTAAGGATTAAATATGAGTGTTATTAGAATTAAAGATTTTATCAATACTGATTTCGCAGGAACAAGAATTATTGGTGAAAAAATAAGATTAGAAATAGAAAAGGCTCTACCTTTGGGTAGAGGAATTACTTTAGACTTCGTTTTATTAGATATGATTACTCAATCTTTTGCAGATGAAATTATTGGTATTTTAGTACGAGTAAATGGTGCAAAATTTGTTGGTGAAAATATTAGACTAGTTAATGCAAATAAAGAAATAATAGATACTATCAATTTTGTTATTAAATATAGTGCCAGAAAGCATAAAGAAGTAGTTTAAAATAAAAATTCTACTTCTTCTTCATCTGCATATACTTCATTTTGAATAAGTATTTGCAATTATATGAAGTATAACAGACCAAAAACTGCTATACTTTACAGTTGTCCAGAGTTTTTATCCATAAATGATATAATTAAATTAAAAATATTTTGTTAAAAATTCTTTAAACTCTTGTTCCACTATATCAGATTTAATTTCATTATAATAGTTTGTACTAATATATTTACCAAATGCTAATCTGTCTTTTTTATGAGAAGTATAAAAATCTTCAATGACTTTATCTAATGATTTTGATTGAATATTAAAAAATTCTTCAAGTGCATGAATGTTAGTTAAAATAATTTCTTCTGGACTACTATTATCAAAACCTTTTAATTTATATAATGTACTGTCTAATAACATTGGATGATTAAAAAAATATGCAATGAATTTATAAACTTTTTTATCTTTAAAGCTTTTCTTATGATTAAGGTAGTTATCAATATTTTCAAGAGATTTATTGATATCTTTTGTTAATCTTGAAAAATCATAAGTATCATAGTTCTTTAAAGCTTCTAATATATTAAAAGGTTTTGATTTGCATTCAATAAATATAACAAATTTTTCAAATTCAATGATTACATCTGGAGCATCAAATTTTTTCTTTTTATTTGGTTTACCATCTTCCTTTATTGGATAGTATACCTCATCACCATATATATTAATTGCATCTGTATGTTTTTTAGCAAAATCTCTAATATATCTTTCTAATGCAGGTCCATGTATTCTTGAACGAAATTCCTTAATTTTTGTATTTTCATATAAATACATATATAATCGTTCTAATTTACTACTTTCTAAAAATGAACTATATGATACTAAAAAAATATACTTTTTATTTTTATCTGTTATAAAAGGGTAATGAAAACTAATTTTTGGTAAAAACCTATCTATTGTTTGTAATTTATCATATGAAATAAATTCATTATTCTTCTCAGGAGACTTTTTTCTTAAGTAATTATATTTGTTCTTAAACTCCTCTTCTTCTATAAGAATAAAATCTAAAAACTTATCTACTTTTTCTTTTGATAATCCTTTTATATTGTTTGTGAATAAATAGAAGTTTTTAAGAGGATAATAAGTTGATACTTTATCATATTTAAAAAAATGTATAAAGAATAGTATAGTGCAGATACATAACTCTTCTAAAGTAAGACCTATTTCATTTAAACAAAATTCATCTACTTCAGGATAATCTTTATACAGTTTCAAAAGTCTTAACACCTCAAGTTGATAATTTGGTGTTTCTTGAACCGAAAATTGTTCATAGGCATAAAAAAACATAAATTTATTAATAAACTCCTCATCAGCAGTTATTTTAAAATTACCTAATTCAGTAGTTGCATGATATAGTTGATTTAATATATACCTTTCACTATATTTATTGTTTTTTAAATTTTGATTTGATTGTATAATAATCTTTTCTGAAATATATGGGATAAAAATTTTTAAAGAAAATAATGATTCTTTTGGAAAAGGATTACCAGACTTTGCATTGTAATCATATGAGTCCTTTATCCATTTGCAATTTAAAGCATCAAACCTTAAGAGCATTAAATATAAGCTTTCTGTAAATGAAACTCTCCCTAAAAAGTTTTTCATTTGCTTTATATTCATAACTCTTTTTGATGAGGTTTTCTTAGAAATTTGATTAATAAATGTATCTATCTTCATAATTAATTATAACATATAATTTTTTACTTTTTAGTATGAAAAAATATTACTTATAAGTAATAAAAAGCAAAGATAATTTCTTATCTTTGCTTGAGTGATAATTAAGAGTTATTTTCATTACTTGCTTGTGTTGATTTCAATATTGTTAATCCACCATCTAAATCATTAATACTTTGTGTAGCAAATAAAGTTCCTTTTGGAACAATCATTAAATCATTAGTAGATACATCACCTAATTCAAAAATTTCATTTAAATTATTTTCATTATAAATATAGTATTTATTAGAATTAGAACTTTTCTCAACTCTATAATAGTTTCCATTTTTAAAGAGTTTGTCTCCATCTTTAATAATGTTTTCATTACAATCTTTAAACTCTGTTTTTTCTCTTATATCAACTGTATGTAGATTTAATTTTGGATTTGTACGCAATTCATTATTGAATTTAATAAGCTCAGTATTAGGAAAGGAATGAAGTTCATCCATTAAATAAATCATTGGTAGTTTTGATTTAGAAGTTTCTTTTACTGATTCTTTTTTTTCAACTACTTTTTCATTTTTTTTATAGTTGTTTTCTTTTAGTTCTTTGATAGCTTTTTCTAATGCTTCAAATAACCAATGTTTTTCTTTTCTTTTTGCATCAATAATATACCAACCATTAGAATCATTAAACCAATCAAGAATAATATTCCAAACTTCAAAATATAATAAAGGCTTAGGTTCTTCATCTTCATCCCATTTAATTGTTGGGTCATAAATTTCAATTTTCCAATTGCCTTCTTCATCAAAATATTTATTTACTCTATCTTGAATAGTTGTAATTACTGAAATGTGTGTATCTCCATTACCATAAGGGAAACATTCATAATCTTGTAAGAAAAAATTTAATTGCATAGTTTTATCTGACCCTATTGTGCCTTCAATAGTTGAAATTGAATCAGCATAAGGTACAAACAAACCATAATAGCCCCCAAATCTATAATTGTCAATAAACAAAGGGTATTTATCTGCAACTTTATCGTAGATACCTAAAAAGTTGTTTTGCTTAGATTTATCAAGTGACTCAATTAAATAAAATGGGATTTTATCAAATGTATTTTTTTTATAATTACTCCATGAATCATAAATATAATGAAACCCATAACCTTTTTCTTTTAAAATATCTTTATAGCATTTAGACATTTTCTCTTTAATATAAAGCATTGATTCATCAGTATCAATTAAACTAGGAATAGTTTTGATAAATGATTTCTCTAATTCAAAGATTGAATTGTAACCTAACCATAGTGCAAGTTGTTGTCTTGATTTTTCAAGAGACAATTTTTCAATCCAAATTTTGCTAATATATTTAGCTAACTTATTAAAATTTTCAGGGTAATCTTTGTGTGTAAGAAGTACTCTCTTCATTGTTTCTCCAATTGTTATATTTTTTTCAAACTATTAAGTAGCTGCTAGTCTCACCACATTGTTCTTTTTTAAATATAATATAAGAAGTTTCAATGTGAGTATTATTTAGTTTTTCTTTAATAATGAGTGTCCATCGACTTTGCCATTGACTAGGGCAAGACTTCATAATGCCTTTGAATAGAATTATACTCCAAACTATAAAAAATGTCAATAATAAAATATTAATTTTTTAATAAACTATAAAATTAATAATATTAAATATATTGACTAATTTATTAAAAAAATATATAATATTATAGAAAATGTATAAAATAATAATAAGGAATTTAAATGAGTTATGAACTTTTTCAAAAAGCAGCAGCATTAAATAATGAATTTGAGATAATCCCATCTAAAACAAGTATTTATGCGAAAGGGATTATCATAAATAACAATGGTTATATGCATTATAAAGGAAAAACATATATACCTAATATGGTGAAACTATTAGATTTACCAATAGAACTGCAAAAAATCTTTTTAGAACCAAAACTTCCTACTCCAAAAGAAGATAATAAAAATTTACCAGATGGGAATAATGGAAATAAAAATCAAAAGTTAGAAGACCTATCAACTGTTTTATTTGAACAATTGAATAACATTACTAAACCTAAAAAGGATAAGGATATAGATATAAATTTAGAACTTAAAAAAGCAAATGCAGTTTGTAACGTAGCAGATAAAATTATAACTATTGCAGATTTATCACTAAAAGCAGAAATGTTCTATGAAAAAAAGAAACTTGGACGAAGTGTATATGAAGGATATTAATGAAGTATTTAGAAGAACATAAAGTTTTTTTAAAACAACATGAATCAACACCAAGAAAAGAACTTACAAAACTTTTTAATACTAAGTTTAAAACAGAAGTGAGTGTTCTTGGATTAAGTCAAAAATGTAGAAAAATGGGTTTAATATGTCCTAATAGTGGTCGTTTTAAAAAAGGTAATGTACCTGCAAATAAAGGTATGAAAGGACTTACTAAAGCAAATAAAACATCATTTAAACCTGGTAATAGACCAATGCAAGCAAAAAGAGTAGGGAGTATTTCAACAAGAAAAGATAAGAACGGTCATTTATATATGCATATTAAAGTTGCAGAACCAAACAAATGGAAAATGCTTCATGCATATATTTGGGAACACAAGTATGGAAAAATACCTAAAGGTTATTGTGTGATTTTCAAAGACAAGAATACACTTAATCCAAGTCTTGATAATTTAATGCTCGTTTCAAGAGCAGAGCTTGTAAGATTAAATAAAAAATATGCTAATCTTCATAAAAATTTAAAAGAAACAGCTTTACAAGTTATAAAAATATCTCAAGAAATTAAGAAAAGAAGCATATTATAATAAACAGTTGAATTTTATAATTATTATTACTTCCTATTTTTCTAATTAAGAGACTTTTCTAAACCCTATAGTAGTTATGTATTGTTCTTTTAACTCTTTGTCTTCTTTTTGATTTTAAACCCTATAATAGTTGTGTAAACTATAAGATTGTTTATTATGTATGTATGCAATACAATTCTAAACCCTATAATAGTTATGTAAACTTATTCTTATTTTAATCTTGATTTTTTTAAACTATTCTAAACCCTATAATAGTTATGTAAACCGTATCTTTTTTCACTATTAGTGCAATATTATATATTCTAAACCCTATAATAGTTATGTAAACACATTCCTAAAGAAGTTATTCCAACCATTTTGTAATTCTAAACCCTATAATAGTTATGTAAACTAAGATACTTAATTGCCTCAATTTATGCAGTCGAATTCTTAACCCTATAATAGTTATGTAAACGATATAAGAAACGCTATTTTATCTAATGTGAACGTATTCTAAACCCTATAGTAGTTATGTAAACTTGTTGATACTGAACATACTTTAAAATTTTTTCAATCATTCTAAACCCTATAATAGTTATGTAAACTTTACAAGTCCATACCCTCTAATTGTATGCGACTGTAAATTCTAAACCCTATAATAGTTATGTAAACGTAGAAAAAAAAGACCAACAAACAATACAGCCAAAAATTCTAAACCCTATAATAGTTATGTAAACTGTTTTTAAAAGTTCAATTTTTGACTTTTTATTTACATTCTAAACCCTATAATAGTTATGTAAACACAAACCGAATGTAAATCTGATTCAAAGAAATTCAAAATTCTAAACCCTATAATAGTTATGTAAACACGTAACCGGGTTAAATAAATCTACCCTTTACAATTCTAAACCCTATAATAGTTATGTAAACTAAAAGCTGAACCATCCCACGCCCTCATCCAGTATTCTAAACCCTATAATAGTTATGTAAACTGGTCTTATAAGGCTCGTTCGCGTTGGGCCTATGCATTCTAAACCCTATAATAGTTATGTAAACTAGACCATTATCGAAAATTGGAAAGAGTAATGTATTCTAAACCCTATAATAGTTATGTAAACCCTGATTAAAACTTAATAATAAGACATTAAGCAAAATATTAAAAAAATAAATAAAACTTAACAATAACTTTTTAAATAACTCATTCTCATATAAAGCCTGAAAATATGGCTATATGTATAAACTTATAAATACCTTTAAAGAGATAATTAAGAGCTATTTTCATAAGAAGTGTATTCAGAATATTCTATTATACACTTTTTTAAATTGTTAATTTCTTTTAAAATTATATATCTTAAATTTAACTGCATACCATTTATATTTTTTATTTTTGAAAGTTTTTTAATGATTTCTAATTCTATAATTTTAATACCATCAGGTGATAATTTCCATAACCCATTATTTTTGGCAAAATGAGAATCTTTTAACATTTTTTTATTTAAAATTGTAAAAATTAATCTATCAAATATAGGCTTAAATATTTCAGCAATATCTAAATGTAATGATAAATTTCTATAGTTTGGTTCATGCAAAAAACTGATTCTTGGATCTAGCTCTGTTTTATAAATTTCACATAAACAAATACTATAAACTCTACTGTTAAAATACGAAATTAAAACATTAATTTTATCCGCAGGCGGTCTTTTACTTCTTTTAGTAAATTTAAAACTTTTTTGATTAGTTATAATTTGATTCCAACATTCATAATACTCTTTTTTAGATATTCCCTCTACTCCCATAATCTCTTGAATAGAGTTTTGTTTATCAATTAACTTATAATTTTCAGAAAGATTGTTATTTATTTTATAATACTTTAAATTTATAATCATATTTTTAATATGTCCTTTTGTTATTTGCTTTGCAATATATAACCTATGTTCTTTATCATCAAATGCTCTTAATTGTTGCAAAAAACAAAAACCACTTTTATTAACACTATTTTTAGAGTTTGGAAAGAAACTACCTGTTGCTCTTTGATTTCTACTAAAAAAATGAACTATAATATTATTGTCCGATAAAAAAGATAAAGTTTCTGTATCTATAATGCACTTTTTTAAGATATACAACTCATCAATTGTTTTAATTGGTATATAAGTTCTATCCCTATCTACAACATTACCATTTTTATCCAAAGAATATAAATCTAAATTATTTTTACTTCTTTTAATTAATTTATTTGTTAAAATAAAGTGTGTTCTATTTACATTTTCTACCATATTTATGTTCCTTTATGAAAACATTGGATGTTCATTTTTTAAACCTAATTCAACTTTTTCAGAATAAGCTCTATTTTTAAACTCATATATAATAATTGAATCAAAATTTTTATCAACTATTTTTTTTAATTTAGATTTTAATTCCATTAATAAATGAGGTTGTATTTCTCCTTCAAAAACAGAAAATTGAACTCTTTGTAAATAGTTTTCTATTATTTTAACTATTTTTCCATAATTTCTTTTTTCTTTTGCTTTATCAGTTGAAATATCATATATTAAAATTGCAAACATTTTAATACCTATAAACAATACATATTGTGTCCGCAATAATCACATAGTTTAGTTCTTGTGAATTTTGGAATTTTATTATCATTTAAAGCTACTAAAATTTCATCAATTAGCTTATTTAATTTTTCTTCATTTTCTTCATTGAAAGGTAAAAATAGTTTTTCGTTTGTCTCTTCTGAAATAACATATCCATCAATTCTTCTTAAATTTAATTCTTCCTTTAAAATTTTCATATAAAACAATAGTTGAGTTTTAGAAGCTTCAATATTTGAAAAACTCTTTTTATATTCCCGTACAACAATATGCTTACCTTTTTCAATTTCATCAAGTTCAATATTACCTAATTTTCTTTTTGAATTTCCTCTTATATTTGAGTATGAGATACCCATTTGAATATAGGGATTCAACAAAGATGGACTTAGCTTCCGAGAAGCTAACCACCCTTGTCTTTTACAAGCCATAAAAGACTTGATTATAGTTCCATTCAAATATTTTTTTGTAAACATAGCGACTACACAAAAAATAAATCTTCTCTACCAATAGCTTCAAGCCATTTCTTAAATGGTTCTAGCACTTCATGACCTTTTTCACTTATAATAGTTTTCTTTTGCAAAATATATTTTTTATCTGCAACAGTTGAAAATAGTATCTCTTCATTAGAATCTTTAACTTCCCAATCACAAACACCCCAACCAATTCTACTATAAGAACCAATTTGTTGTTGTGAAGTTTTAATTAGTCCAAATAAAATCATACCTTTTTCAATTTCAGTAAACTCATATCCTGCTCTTGGTGCAACAGATGAAGTCATTTTTACATCAGGTCTAATCATTTCAGCTTTATACATTTGTTGATAAGATATACCTCTTGCATCTTTTTCTAATATTATTGTTGCTTCAAGTTCTTCAATCTCTTCTCTTAACTGATCTGCATCAATATCTTCTTTGCCAAGAAGTTTTTTCTTATCCTCAATCTCTTTTTCAAGTTTTCTTAGTTTAACAGAGGATGCTCTTTTTGTTTCTAAACTTTTCATATAATCTTCAACAGATTTTTCATCAATAAATGGAGTTAAAATTGAACTTCTATCACTCTCATCAAACCTTACACCATACAAATGACCTAAAGTATCATTTGATTTTACTTCTGGAACAATATCTGATATTGATAACTTTCCATCAATATCACTTAATCCTGCACCAAAAATACTTAAAAATGGATTTGCTTCTCTACATTCATTTTTTTCAATATAATTCATCCCCTCTAGTCCTTCCGTTGATGAACCACCACCCGAAGAGTATAAATGAATAGTTGCTAAACTTGCTTTTTGTCCATCTTTTTTCTCTAAATTATCAAGTATTTCAGAAGTAATGTTTCTTCTTAAAATACCTCTATAACCATTTGCACTAAAAAATGGAACATTTGAAACTTTCCCATTTTCAGCAATATACTTTCTTTTCTTAGTTGATACTAAGTTTGCATTTCTTAACATATTATCTTTTTGTCCACCATTTGGTTCAATTTGAAGCATTGGGCTTACTGTTCTCACATCAATTAAAAAATCTGCTTTTACTGTTTCAATAATATTCATAATAATTTCCTTTAAAGTTTTAATTAGAAGTCAAAAAGACTATCTTTTGTATTTGTTTTTTTCTGCTTAATAGCAGTACCATTATTGATTTTCTTAGGCTTATTGTTTTTTAAGTAAACCTTTTGAATCATCTTAGCAACCAACCTACAATCTCTATTATATTTAGATATAAATTGATATATTTTATTCATAAAATCTTCATTTATCAAATATTTATATGGCAAACGAGCAGACACTTCATCTTGTCTATTAAATATATGATCTGATGTTGGTTCAATTTTAAATAATAAAGCAAATACATTTGCTTCTTCTAAGCACTCAATTACCTCATTTGGATTTACTTCTAAATTATTTAACCCATAATTTACAACAATCCAATCTTTTGATAATGTTGGCTTAGCATTAAAAACTAAATTTTCCAGTACAGTACCTCTTGAATTAATCAATATAATAAAAGGTGTTTTAGGAGGATTAGTTATAATTTCATACAACTCATTCTTTTCATCTGAATTAAAATACTTATCAACTTTTTTATAATCATGTGTTATTAAAGAGTTAATCATTTTTAATCCAAATGGAGATTTTTTACCATACTCATTTTTACCCTCTGAACCATAAGAAACAGAAGCAAAACCACAATATTCACAAATAAAATTATCTCTTGAAGATAAAGAATAACACTCATTATAAGTGTTTGAAATCATTGATTTAATAAGATGATTTGCATTAACTAAAGATGTATAACCTTTATTATGTACTTTTCCACAATAAATACATTTTTTATCTTTATTATCATCAATAATTTTAATTTTATTCTCATTGGCTTTTGATAGCTTTGGAAACGCCTTAACCATCTTTTTAACACCTTTAATATCTATTGATTCTCTTAATTCATCAAATCTTAGAATATCTTTATACCCATAAGCTTTGCAAATCATTTCTTGTGCATTAACACTCATATCTTTCCTTTCTTAAAATAAAAACTTATAATTACTTTTATATCTATTATGGCATATAGCACTCTTCTAAATCACTTCTCATCCAATATGGATGAATTAATCTAAATAGAGATATTTTATTACTGCTAAAATTTAAACTATTTTTTACTGGTATATTTCTCATTAACTGATTATCTTTAATTAATGAGTAGTCACTTAAAGTATTTTCAATTTCAATTCTATTAACTTTACCCCAACCTAAAGAAGATTTTTTACCAATAAACTTTAATTTTTTTAATAAATCTTCAATAACATCTTGATTTCCTCTAACATAATAAACAATTGAATCAATACCAATTCTTTCAACTGAAAAGAACTCATTTTTCTGTTTACCTTGAACTGTTAAAACTTTACCTTTTGCTTTACCATTTTTTGCAACAATCTCACCATACTTGGCATACATATCATGATCAAAAGTCTTAATAAGTTTTTCTTTATCATAATATTTAACACCATTAAATATAGGGAAAGAAGTATGGTAAACACCATCAGTCATATCAAGAAACTCTAATCTCTGTTCATAATCTCCATCAAATTCATTACTATTTTTCAATTTGTTAAAATATAACATTGCTAGAATAGAATCAAATGCAGCTTTTTTAAATTGCATTGCAACAGAGTTTTCTACAAAAATCTCAATTTTTAAATTTTTAAATTCCATTTCTTTACCCTCTCGTTTTTAGTGAAAGTTCACCAAAACCTTTTCCTATTTTATATCCAATAAATTTAGGTAAAATAAAATCTGATTTAAATTTACCTGTAATCATTGGTATTACTCTCTCTTCTGTATGGTATTTATCATATCTTACATGAAGTTCTTCCCACTCAATTTTAATATTGTCTATAAATTCAAAATCCTCTTTGTTTTTATCTTTAATTAATTTAGAAAGCATATATTTCATATAATCTTTAATCTGAGAATTTACATATATTTTAAGCTCATTATTAAAAGCCTTTTGTTGATTAACTGTTCCGTCTTTATATTTCATGCTATTTGGAAAATATTTTTTCATGATTGCACTATAAATTTTCATATTGTGTCTATTGAATATATTAATAGGAGTAAGAGTAGTGTATATATTTATTCTTCCATTATTATAAGGCAAGAATGATACCTCATCATCTAATTGAGGGATACCTTTAATTTTATAGTACTCATTTTTAATCTTTAATGTACCCACTTGAAGCAAGTTCATAAATATAGAATTTAATGCAAGTTTTCCATTTTCAGTCATTGCAAAAATTCTAATTTGATTTTTATACGGTTTACTATATATGATATATGGCATTGTATTTTTATTATTATTGATTACATTTTTAATCAATAAAGGTTCGTCATTAGTAAGTTTGATTATATTATCTCTAATATCTTCAATAGTAATCAAAGAGTCAAACTTTTGGTTATCTGTCTTGATTTCTTTTTCAAGATTAATATGTAAACAAGCAAACATTTTAGTCCTTTTTTAGTATATGGTGAAAGTTTATCTAAATTAAAAATATTTGTCAATTATTTTTTAATGATAGTAATAAGAATGAAATATATTTTTTATTTGACAAATATTAAGCTTTTGCATATAATTATACAAATGATTTTAAAAGGCAAAAAGATATGGATTATGAAAAATTTAAAATAAAAAGGGAACAAAATCAAATTGAAGCATCAATTTTATTTGAAAACCTAAATGAAGGTGGAATGTTATTTATAGAATCACCTACTGGTTCTGGTAAAACACATATTGCTTTAAAAGCTGCTGCTAAATATAAAAATAAATACGATAAAAGTGTAATAATAACTACTAATACTAATAATAATGTATTAGCGTTAAAAAAAATATTTCAAACTACATATGAAAGTTTGAAATTGGAAAGTGATGATTTGACAGTAGAAATTGGTAAAAACAATTATATTGATTTAGATAGATTAGTTGACAGTATTAAAAAATTTAAAAAAACAATTAATATACCAGGGTTAACATATGAAAATATAAAAAACAAATATTCCATTAATATTGATAATTTAGAAGTATTTAAAAATGATGTTCTAATAGAAGATTTTATTAAAGATATGAATATATCATCTGAAAAAAGTGATATTGTAAGAGTATTTTGTCAAGATAGTGATATTACAATTAATCCAAAAGAACTAAAATCAATAGAAGATAATATTTTAAATAAAAAAATTATTGTAATGAATCACTCATATTTCTTAATTTTATATAGATATTATGGAAATCATCAAAATAGAACTGTAAATAGTGATTTTAGAACTTTATTTTTTGAAACACCTGTTATATTTGATGAATTTCACACTCTTTTTGATGCTGCAAAATCAATACTAAGTAATTCTTTTTCTCTTTTTAGGTTAAAATATTCAATAGAGGGAGTATTAAAAAATATAAATAAAGATGGAAATATAACTTTAATAAAAAATTTAAATAGCTTTTTATCTAATGTGATTGTGTGCCAAGACAGAATAAATAAAAATCAAGATAAAGCGTTAGAACATCTATCAAGTCTTAAACTTGATATTACTTCAAAAAAAAGCAATAGTGTTATAAAGAAACTTTTATCAATACAAAATGAGACTTTTAATAGTGATGACAATTCAGAACTTAATAAATATATTAGATTTTTAAGAAGTGAACTTAATGAACTTAATATAATAAATATGAAAGCAAAAGGCTATATGCAGTTAAGCTTTTCTCCTAAAGGTTTTCCAAAAATAGTATTTGAAAATGGTTTTCCCTCATATAAATTAAGAGATATAGTTTGGAATAGAATTAATGGTGCAGTATTAGGATTAAGTGGAACTTTAAGAACAGAAGACACAAGAGATAAAAAAGCTTTTCAATGGGTTATTAAAAGAAATGGACTATTTAAAAAAAATAATGAGAATTTTAAAAGTTATCTTTCTCAAAAAAAAGATTTAGATGAAAGCTTTAAAGAAACATTAATTGCAAAAAATACTCAATTAAACAATAGAATAGAAAAAGCAGAATATAAAATATATGATTCTTTATTCGAGAAAGGCAATTTTATATATACAATTATAGAACATGATAAATTTACAAGACCAAAAGTTAGCGAAACAGCAGAAGAAAAAATAATAGGTATTGATAAATGGAGATTTAATATTGCTAAATTTATTGGGTCAAATATTAAATATAATTCTTTGATTTTAACAACTAGCTATGATGATGTAGAAAAAATTGCAAAAATTATAAAAGATGATAGACCAGATATTAAAATATTCTTTGCAGAAGAGGGTAGGTCAATGAATAACTTAGTTGAAAAATTTAAAATAAACGCAAAGAAACATGTATGCTGTTTAATTGGAACAGAGCAATACTATACTGGATTAGACCTAAAAGGAGATTTATTATTAGAGTTATATCTTGTAAAAATTCCTTTTAAACCATATAAAGGGCAAGTTGGCATGAAAGTATTTCCAGATTTAGGGTTTACAAAAAATGAGAATTATTATAATGAAACATATTTTAAATTTATGCAAGGTGTTGGTAGACCTATTAGAGATTATAAAGATAAAGCAGTAATGTATATTTTAGACCCAAGAATAAATGATGGTTCAAGGCTTCAATTTAGAAAATTTTTAAGTAGAAAAGCAATTAAAGTAAGCTATCTTGATATGAATATTAAATATAAAGATGGATTATTAAAAGAAAATAAACACTCTTTAGTTTATACAAATATATATACACTATTTTTTAGTTACTTAATGGATAAAAGTATTAATGAAATAAACAAAATGTTTGATATTAAGACTGAAGAGATGGAAAATATTAATATTGCAGTAAAAAAAATACTTGAAACAAAATATACTATAGAACAAATATTTGATTCGGAATATTTTTTTCAATTGATAGAAACAAAATCGTATAAAGATATTTGGTTATTGTTATTAAAAATATACACAGTTGCTTTAGAAAAAAAAGGCATTGATTTAAGAAAAGAAATACATGAAAATAATATGTATGAATTTGATAACTTAGTTGATGTTGCCAAATATATTCTTAGTAATTAAACAAAACTTTAATAAAATGATTCTATTATTTTAATGAATTAGTTTTCAAAACTACGTAGAGTTTAGAATATGATTGTAATCTAATGTTTCCATAACTATAAAGAGAGAATATAATAAAAAAGTAAATATGACTATTTTTAAATAAAAGAGTAGTTGTATTTTGCTTTTTTAAAATTTATATAATTTTAGTAAGTATTGACATATTCTAATAAATAAGATAAAATTTACAAGTGGGAAAAAGGATAAAAACTTTTTTGTCCTATTAGTTGCTTTTATACTTGGGGAAGTATATTAGCCACTTTATTCACATTAATTGATCTTTAACTGCTAATTAAAGGCGACACTTTTTAAAAAACTAGATATGTTAGGGTTACATCCCTAGGCGACATTTACTGAAGGTTAAATTTACTAGGGGTTACATCCCTAGTAGATATTTAATTAAGTCCCAAATTATGCTAGCAATAAAAATTAACCAGTAATTATTTAAAAAAGTTTAGTTTTATTTTTTCCTGTGGTTTATTATTTTGAAAAAGGATTGATAATGTTACTACATACTATTAATAATTCAATTAGTGATAAAACTAAACATTTTAATGAAAATACATTAATTGCTTTATTTAATAAAAAATCTACTAATTTAACTGAATTAGATAAATATGCAATTGATACTATTCAAACCGAAGCAACAACACAAGAAATAAATAATTTTGTAAAAAAATATAACGTTCCCACTGCGAAGTTAGAATATATTTTAACAATTAACCCTTACCCTAGATAACTTTGCTTTAATTTTTAACATATTAAATCAAGTATTGACATATTCCAATAAATAAGATAAAATTTATAATTGGAAGAAAGGATAAAAGCTTTTTTGTCCTACTAGTAGATTTAAATATCGCCAAATATTTAAATCCACTTTTATCCACATTAATTAACCTTTAACTGCTAATTAAAGGCGACAATACGAAGATTAACTTTACTAGGGTTACATCCCTAGTATATATTTAATTAAATCCCAAATTATGCTAGAGCTATAAAAATTAACCAGTTCATTTGTTCATTACCTTTATTTTAAGCTGCCTCAAACTTATTAAAGTTCTAACACCACATCCAAAATACTCAAAATAAAATTTATTGAAGTTGTTTTAAAGAGCAAAAAATGAAATTCATTTTGCTCTTTATTTTTTTTGCTAAGAAAGATTAGAAATAAATTTTTCTACTTAATAAATATCTCTTGAAATCCTCTATTGTTATATTTTCTTCGTCTATCTCATCTGCTAATATATTAACTATATGTTTAAGATCTATTCTTAATCTTAATAACTCGTTAATCTTATTAATTTTTATATCAAGTTTATAAAACAGTGATTTTGAAGATTTTTTTAATGTACAGTTTTCATTAAAAAAAGTACAAAGTATTTCTGCTGTTTCTGCTTGAGTTCTACATCCATAAATTTCTTTAACTCTTTCTAATGTGATAAGCATTGAAGTAGGCACTCTTATTGTTGTAGTTTTATTCTTTTTCATTTTTACATCTCATTTAGATTCATTATTAAGAAGTCTTTTCTTTCTTTAAATATTTCTTCTGCACTAACTAATGTTAAACTGATAGTGTTTAATTCTAAGTATTGAATAAAGTTATAGGCTTCTTTTTTGTCTCTTTGAAGTAGTTGTGCCTCGTCAATAAATATCCATAAAGGTTTTTTATTTTCAACTTCTTTTTTTACCTGTTTAAAAAATTGATTAAGATTAAAATTATTATCAAATCCATATTTTTTAAAATCATAAAACAAATATTCTATTGACTTGTTTTTAAAAAACTTCATTAATTCATAAAGTAGTGTTGTTTTACCAATACCATGCTTACCAATAATATTTTCTTTATAAGATTTTGTTTTTGCTCTAGAAATAACTATTTCTATGTTCTTTTCATTCTCTTTAATTTCATTTAAACTTGGGAGATACTTTTCTTCTATTTTTTTACCACAATAAGAACAAAATTTCATATTTTTTTCTGACATATCTAATATATTACTAGAAAAAGTATGTATTTGATTACAAGTAGTTTTATAATTACAACTATCATCATTTGATTTTTGTTTTTTTGACCAACGACAAACATCTTTAAGTTCTTTCTTAATAGCTTGATATTTTCTTTTACCAAATTTTTTAGAAATACCATCAAGAGCATTATTGTAAGTTTTATATTTTTCAGGCTCTTGTTTTAATAATTCCTTTGAAAGAGATTTAAATTGATCTAAAGTAGGAAATAAATTAAGTGCTTTTAATTGATTTATTGTTTCATATATATTATTATTCATTAGTGTTCCTTTTTGAATACTTAAAGACTTATATAAATAGTTACTGCATCCCTTTAGTAACAAAGTCTAAAAGCCAAAGGCACAACACTTGTTACACAATTTTTCAGTCAATTACTTCACATACCTTAAAAAGGTGGGATGGTAGGAGAATTGATAACCCATTCATAATTGTAAATAAAATTAACTAAAAAGTCAAATGATTTTAAAATATATTATAAAAAATAATTCATTGTATTTTAAAGTAGCTAAAATTATATTGCATTATTAGTAATTACAACCCTATTTATTATACTTATAATGCCATCTTTTTTTAATCTAGCAAGTATTGAAGTTAAAGTTTTATTATCAATATCAATAAATTTTTTAATCATTTGCAATAATTCTTTTTTTTCTAAGCTTTTTGATTCTATTAATATTTCTTTAACTAATTGTGTCTTATTTAAAGTAGAAGAACTATCATAACTATTCATAATCTTATATTTCTCAATTAAATATTCTTTAATATCTATATTTGGATGAGTTTTATTACATATCATTTGAATTTTCTTGAATTTTTGATTTACATTATGATGAACATTTTGTTTTGATACCTTATATTTTTCTGCAACTTTTGAATAATTAGATGTATTTAAATATTCTTTTATATATTTAAAAGAGCTATCACTAAATATTAGCTTTTCAATAGAATATAACTCTTTTAGTTTAAACTCTTCTTCTAATATTTTTTTTTCAAAATAGTCACAAGTGTAATAAAATTTTGAAATTTTTTCATAATCATCTATATTATCACAACCTAAAAATATTTTATAGGTTGTTTTATATATTCTAGCTCTTCTAATCTTATTAATATATGTCATTTTTTACCTTCCATCTTTTACCTTTTTTAAGCTATCAATTATAGCTTTACTTTTTTTTCTTTTTCATATTTTAGGTATTCAATTAATGAATTTAATTCTTTAATTGAATACTCTTTATTTTTAACAAATTCTTTTATACTTGTTTCTTTAAGACACTGGTTTAGAAAATTTTTTAAATCACATTCATTGTTATTTAATGCATCTTTACCAAAAACATCATTCTCTTGATTATAAGTAAATTCTAATGCAAATTCCTTTATTAAAAGTTTAATATTATTATTCATTTTAACTCCTTAGTGAAATTATACAACATTTTACTCATAAAGTCAATTATTAATAAAAAAATAGTTGACTTTTTTATTAATAAAATGATATAATCCTTTCATAAATTAATAATATTATATTTTGTAATAATATTATTAATATTATTACAAAATAAAAAGGTATATAATGAAAGAGTTAGAAATTGGAACACTAATATATCATCCATGTAGTTTAGATATATTAGAGTTTAAAATAATTGGACAAAGAAAATATGAAAAGGCTTTAATTTATGAAATGATTGCTACACATAATGTAGGAGTATACGAAAAAATAGAAGTACTAGTATCTCAAGATAAAAATAATAATCTAAGGTTTATAGGTTACATCGAAGATTGGAAAGATGAATATAAAAGTGGTTTAGAAGACTTTTTAAAAGGTAAATATTATTCAAACAAACAAGAAGCAAGATTATCATACTATGAGTTGCAAAGAACTCTAATTTTGTCTAATGTGGAAGAACAGAAAAGACTGTATGAAAATGCTAAATTAAATTATAATAAAGTTGAAAAAACATTAGAAGAAATAAGAAAGGAAATACATGAAACCAAAAAATAAACTTTATTGGCAGGGTGTTGATGAAAGATTCAACAAATTTAATACTTTTTTAAAATGGACTGTTATACCAACTACAGTTATTATAATTTGTGTATTAGTTTATCTTAATTTTTTTTAAAGGCAAAACATGAAAATAAATTGTTTATATACATCAATTTGGGATAATGAAATAAATATTTCAACAAATGCAGTCCTAAATATTGAAAATTATGAAATAGAGATAGAAGAAACAAAAGAAGATATAAGTGACTTAGATATTCTTACGGGTGAAGAATTAAAAATAAATAATATGAATTTTGAAATAGAATTAGATGGAGATGAAATACATAAAGACTATAGAGAAGAAATAAAAAAATATTTTTTATATAGTCATAACTTCTAATGATATGAGAGTAGGGGATATTAAGTTCTTATTTCCCCTAAAATAGGATTTACAAAAGCTATTAAAGGAAATTACATGAAAATAATAAATTTTATAAATTCTAAAAAGTGGAGTATTCTAGTTATATTAAATATTCTTTTTTTATTTTTTGTAACTTTTTACAATTTTGAAAATCTATTCTGGAAAAAAATTATTTGGTTAGTGATTTTAGCTAGTCTTTTTTTCTTTCATATAGATTGGTACAGAGGAACAAAAAATAAATATAAGAAACTAATATCAATAGTCTTTTATTTAGCGTTCTTTTTACCTGTTTTAATTAGAGAAATTTTTATAAGAGGTTAATATGGATTATATAGGAATAGGAATATTTATGTCAATGGTTTTTTATCTTGATTATAAAATATATCTTAGAGGCGGTAAATCTTTTATTTTTAAGGATAAAACGCAACTTGATAAAGATTTAAGAGAGATTCAAAAGCTAGAAGTAGCACAAAAACTTAGAAAGCTTAAAAAATTAGAAAAAGATATAGAGCAAAGGAATTAGAATGAATAGAAGAGAGTTTTACATGTTTCCACCTACAAAGGGTAAAACAACAGCAATAAGTGATTATTTTATACAGCAACTAAAAACAAAATCTATTTTTAAAAAGAAAAAAAGATTATTTAAAAATAAAACTGCAAATTTTTAGTAGAGCTTGAGGTGAAAAATGAATAATAAAAAAAGACTAGATTTTAATTACAATACAAGTAAAGATTATGAAAAACTATTTAAACTTGTTCATAGGCAAAGAGTTGTTTGTATAGTTACATATACTAGTACAATAGGTAAAGATTCAGAAATTGAACTTAAAGATGTGTGTGCGAGTGGTGTATTAAGTGCAGAAGATAGTATTAATATAGGTAGTAGAGGTATTGATTTTATTAATGCATTTCCTTTCAAGGGAAAAACAACAAAAGAAGATTTTTTAGAACAATGCAAACACTATAAGCTTGAATTTATTGACCCTGATATGGGTCAAAATAAAATATTGTAAAGAGGTTAAAATGAAAGAGTATTATCAACTAAGTTATGTAGATGATTTTGGAAATGGAAATTATCAATACTTCTATTGCACAGAAGAACAAATTAAAGAAAAAGCAAAAGAGTTGTTTAATGAAGAAATTACTCATGTTATTAGTGAAGATAAGTTAGATGAAGCAACATCAAGAAAAACACATGAATTTGATGATAAATCATGCAAAGGATATATAACTAAAGATGTTGGTTTTATTTTAGCGCATTACATAGATTGGAAAAAGTTAGATATTAGTTCAAATAACAAAAATGTTAAAAACATTTATATCTTAACTTCTCCATGTCATTGGGGAACGAGTCAATACTTAGGTGCATAGTGAACCTCACCGTCTAAGCTACTGAAGTAGCTATAGACTGGGCTTCTTTATCTTGAATACGAGATACTTCGGCAATACTAGCATTACTAGATACCTCATGTAACTTAATTAACGAAGACAAAGTATGACTGGTTCTGTTTGAAAGTAGAGGAACTTTTGCCTCTAAATTCAACCTTACCTTTTCAGGCAAGGGTTTTAAAATACTTCTAATAAAATATCTTGAAGCTATATTATATGAAGCTGATAAATCAGCATGATAGGTTTTGTTATTTGCAAATTTCGCAATATCTTTTCTTTTAGATCTTTCTAGCAATCCACTTCCATCAAATGCATACATAGATGTGCCTCTGGCTAATACCTTAGAATATCTGATACCTTTAGAGTGAGCTTTTTTAAAGCTTAAGTCTTGAATTTTAGATTTCGCCCAATATTGAAGTTTTCTTCTTAATCTTCTTGCACCAAAGAAATTCTTAGGAAGTCTCATTCTCCCTAAATGCTCAAATACAATAACATCAGCATTATGTTTTAAAGCAAACTCAATAATTTGGTCTACTGTTTTTTGAACAATGAACTTTTGAAGATTATTTATCTTTCTCCATAACTTAGGTTTAGGATTAAATATGCCTGATTTTCTTTTAGCTTTTGCTAGGTTATTTATAGCTGTTTTTAAACGGTCTTTTTCTATAGATTGATTAATAAATTTTCTATCTATGACAGTTCCATTATAATCTATACAGCTACAAACAGCACTATTTGTTAAACCTAAATCAACCCCAATTACTTTTTGTTGTTTTACTGGAGTTGAGTTAAGTTTAACTTCTTTTTGATATGGGATATGTAAAAAGAATTTTTTACCTTTTTGTACCAAAGATGGGTTCATCTCTTTAAAACTTGAAAATCTATATGCTTTACCTGATAATAAATTATCTGTTTTAAATTTTATATTGACCCAAACCCAATCATTATTTTTGAAGAGTTTAATCTTTGATTTCCCATCTTTAATATCTAAGTCTTTATAGCCATAATGGGACTTCATCATCTCTTTTCTGTAAAACACTGGAAATGACTTAGGTTCATAATTTAGAGTTGGTGGTTTTTCATAAAACTTTTTATTGTTTTTTAATCTATTCTCTTTTTTCTCATTATATAATTTTAATCTACTAAAATGTGAATCACAAACTCCTAAAGCTTCCATTATCGTAGCTCTTCTTAAATAAGAGGGGTACTTATGAAAATCAATACTAAAATCATATTTAATACTACTGTTTTTCGCCGTTCTATGAGTTATAGCCTCTATATAATTTAGCTTTTCTTTTGAATTTCCAAGTTCCAATAATTTACTATACTCTTTTTCGCAAACTGCAATATAAAAACTCAAAGCCTTATTATAAATACTAAGTGTCTCTTTGAAAATATTTGTATGGCTAGTGATTTTTAATTTAGCTGTTTTTGTAATTTTCATATTAAGTCTTCCATATCCCAATCATCAAATTCACCACTTCTAACTAATTCTATTCTTTCTTTTAATGTCTTGCCTAGCTCTAAATCTATTTCTTTGTCTATCTCTTTTTCAGTCATACCATCTTTCATTCCCCAAAACATCATTTGAGGAATGAGGGTTTTGTTAATAAATCTTTTAATTCTATTGTTGGATTTTGTGCTTATTGGCAATACTAAAGACATCTTGACATCCCTTTAAAATATAGGTACAATTTTACCATACATATATTTAGTTGTCAAGGATATTAATGCATTTTAAGACAAATAGACACAGTGTTTATAATTTACAATTTCATTTAGTTGTAGTTACTAAATATAGAAACAAAGTAATTAACAAAGAAATAAAAAATAAACTCAAAGAGATTGCATATAATATCTTTGAAGAAAAATGGAATTTAAAGATATTAGAAATAGAATCTGAATTAGACCATTTACACATTGCTTTTGAGTCAAATCCTCAAACTCAACTTTCTAAGCTTATTAATAATTTTAAAACAGTATCAAGTAGACTAATTAGAAAAGAGTTTAAAAGCCATGTGGATAAATACTATTGGAAACCATATTTTTGGAGTCCATCATATTGTCTTTTAACTGTTGGTCATTCTACTATTGAAAAAATACAAGAATACATAAAAAGTCAAGAGTCACCTAGTTAATCCTTAACCTCTCCTAAATCAAAGATTATAGAAGAGGATTGCGGATTAGATTTGTTCAAATCTAAAAGAAGCAAATACAAATATCTTAACAAAAAAAGAAATTATAAGATTATAATTCTGAAATGGAGCAAAATATGAATTATATTGAATTGGGCAATCATAAAATTGAAGTATGTATATCAAAAGATGGTATTCGTATGATTAATCCAGGTGACGTTAAAAAATTTCTTGAATTAGAAGATGAACAATTAGGTAATTATTTTGTTGATGCAAAGATTATTACAGATATTTTATTTGAAAAAGTATATATAACCAAAAATGCAACAAAAGAACAAGAAATTATTTTTAAAGGACTTTGTCTTGTTGGTATTTATTCTCTTATTGATGAGGTATGTAAAATTGATTTTAGAAATATATCTTACATTCAAGAATTTAATAACAATCTTGCACTAGAAAATAAATAATAAAGTTCTATAATATAAGAGAAAAGAATGATTTATTCTACTTTAGAGATATTAAGATAGGAGTCTAAAATGATAAATAAAATCTTATTAAAAATATGCTACACGATGTTTTTTTTAATAGGTCTAATAATAATACCTTTAATTTGTTTCATTGAAAATTTATATAACCTATGGAATGAATCTTTTTTCTTTGAAGAATCAAAAGAAAGATATATAAAGTCTTTTAAGCGTATTAAATCAATATTAAAACTATAATATAAGGAGGGTACACTATGAGAAAATTTGGAATAGGAAATAAAATTACTATGTATCTTAAGTGTAGGGGCATTACAATAGAAGAAGAAACTAAAATCGTTGCAATCAGTAATGAAACAATTGAATTAGAAAAAGATTGTGAAAGTACTTGGATATTTTCAAGAGAGTCAGGTGCATGTTTAAATGACAATACTTTTTTAGGTATAAAAAGGTATATTTCAGCTAAAAAATTAGCTAAATCACTTAAAAAATAAAGAGTTAAAAATGAAAAATATAAAAATTGGAGATTATGTTAGAAATAAAATTCAACCTGAACAAGTAATTAAAGTTAATTCAATTTCGATGGATACTACTCCTCAATATGTTTATGATTCACAAAATAATCATTTTCCTTTAGAAAATGCAATTCTTTGGACACCCAATAAAGATGAGTATTGTTGTTTTGGAGATAAAGAATCAACAACTCTTACAGAGGCTGGTGGCTTTATTGTAGGGCAATTTGCTAAGTATGACAACGATAGAAATTGGTTTTTGTGTAAAAACAACAGAGTTTATTATGATTATTGTGAACCATTCATTGGAAATTATCCTGATTTTCACAAGAAAAACAAGTGAATAAGCTAATTCTAAAGGAGTAAGCTAGTTCACTGAAATATATCTTCATATTTCTTTAATATAATATTATCAAGTGATAAATAATAAAAATATTGCATAACAGTCATATCTTTATTGTGAAATTTATTTAAGTATGTTGTTGCAGAATAAGTCAATGTTTTTTTTACAAATAATTCTTTTTTAACACTATATTTGAGAGTAATAAAAGCTGGACTAATCAAAGTAAAAATCAAACAAGTTAGAGTAATAAAAATTTTAAAACTGTTATCTATTCTTTTTTCAGTATTTATTACCTCATCATATAAAATCAAACTCATAATAATAAAAAGAAAAAAAGCTAATATGTTAGAATTAGAAAGAAAAAATACAACTATAAAACAATATAAATATGAAAAACCGAAACAAGTAAAAAATATGGTTTTTTTATTGCTTGAAATCCAGGTATATAAATAAACAGAAAACTCATATCCACCAAAAAAGATTTTTTTTAATAAAAGAAAAATATTATATATAAACGTATCTAAAGAAACATTACCTAACTCTTTTTGTCTTTTCCCATTAGATACTATTTTTTTTAAAGCATAAATAACAGGAAAAACAATAATAAAAACTAAAAAAGTATTTAAAAACGCATTATTTTCTGTTATTAAATTAGTTCTAACAAAAATTTGTGAAAGAAAAATAGAAAAAGGAACACATAGAAAAAATGTAATTGTTCCAATATTTAAATTTATTGCTTTTTTCAATTATTACTCCAAATTAAATATTTAATTATAATAAGAGTATAGCTAAAAAAGATTTAATATATTTATTATGAATCAACTCAGCTCCCTGGTGCTGCATTTAAACTACGAAACACCTATCTCATTCCAATTATCTAGAGGAGTTAAAAAATCAATATCTGCACTAAACTCTTCATTTTTATAATATACTAATGCATTATATATTTCTTTAGTTTCTATATTTTCTACTTCAATATTTTTTTTATTATAATGTATAGGATAACCTTCAAGAATATCTAATGTTTCTAATATTTCTTTATCTTCAATTTTATAAAGCTCTCCATATATATTTTGGCTTTTTTCATTAATTATTAAATAAGGAAAACTTCTATCTATATTTGGGTATAATTGATACTTGTCAATTGTTTTTGATTTACATATAAATTCACAATCTGAAATAAAAAAATGATTTGAAAATCCTTTTTTTAATGTGCCATATACAAATACATATTGTTCTGTTTTAGTTATATTCATTTTTTTCCCTGTTTTATTTACATATTCATGAAAAGATTTATATTTTCATCCCTAGAAATTTCATCTTCTCTTTTCTTTTTATCAATCCATTTAGTCAAATCTTTTTCTAAATCTGAAGGAACTATCAATCTATCATTCTTATCAGCTTTTTCTAAAATTGTTTCAAATAAATGCATTTTAATATTGTTTCTATCTAACTTGTCAAAATTTTCTATAGTTTTCTTTGTTTCATTTAGAATATCATCAAAATTTATTTTACTTTTAAATGATTCTTTATTCTCTTCATAGAAATTTTTCAATAAAACTTTATATAATTCATTATCTTCATCTGGATTACATGCTGCATAGTAATTTTTAACAAATTCAATATAGTCTAATAATATTTCTTTTTGCTTAAGTTCATAACTCTCTCCACCTATAGCTCTTACTTCTAAATGATTTTCTGTATTAAAATCATTTCTTGGAGATATATTATAATATCTAGGTAACTTTGAAAAATTTTCTTTAAACTCTTTAGGATAACAACTTTTAAATATTTTTGATAAATCTAAGGACATCATCTTTCTTTCTTTCCATGAAGAAAGATTTTCTGTATTGTTTATAAAAAGCATTAACTTTACTGGATCTAGTTCTTTTAATTTACTATTCTCACTAGAAATATGAAAGTGCAAACTGCAATTTTCATCAGTATGCCCATAAACAGAAATAAGTTTAATTATAGAAATTAAATTAAATATTGATTCAGATAATTTTAATTTTGGTGAGACTATTTCAAATCCATCTTTAAAAGGATGGATTAAAGAAGCATCTCGTTCTATAGTCCATGCCTCAAAATCTTTATCACCTGTATTACATTCATTTGGACAAAATACAATTTTATTTGCAAATACAGAAATATTTTTAATCATGTCAGAAATGTTTCTACCTTCGTTTAAATAAAATTCAAATTCAAAACCTACGTAAATATCACCTTCATCAATATCTTTATTCACTGAAAGTATAGATTTTCTCATTTGTTCTATAACATATTCTTCTAAATGATCTGTTTTAAAAACTGTTCTGTTCTTTCCCCCACTTTCTATTTGCATAATTTATTCTTTACTCTGTATAGTTGTTTCTATTATATGTATATATGTATCTGGAATCTTTATCTTGAATTCTTTATTTGTATCTCTATTTAGCTCAATAAGTAAACTTTTTTCTTCTAAAGACAATACTCCATCAATTTTTTTCAATTTATCTTTAGGTACTTTCTTTAAATGGTTCTTTTTATCTTCTTTATATTTTCTTACAGATATTTCAATTATTTTAGGGATTGCATTATCTTTATTTTCTTTTGTTAATCGTAATGTATCTATATATTTCATTAGCTCATATTTTAAAAGAAAATCATACAAAATTATTTTATATTCATCTATAAAATTATTAAATTCTTCAATTGTCATTTTATTTAACTCTTTTATTTTTTATTATTAAAATTATATTATTATATCTGAAATATTAAAAGCTGTCAAAACGCTTATTTTAGGTAAATTAAATTTACCTTAAATCGTTTGTTTTTACTTTTATATTATGTTATAATTGATTAAAAAAAGTAAAGGTGAATATTTTGATAGAAGATATTATTGCAGGAAAAATAAATAAGAAAGATTATCAAGATAAGTATAAAATTTCTAAACAATTAGTTTCTTCATCACTTAAAAAATATCTAAATAATATAGAGAAAGAAAGTGATTATCAAAGAACAATACATTTTATTGCTAAAAGCAATACTAGTATAGTAAAACTTGATTTTTCTAAAATTAAAAAAGAAATTAAGAATGCTTTTATTTATGTTAATAAAAGTCATGTAATGGATTCATTTTATATAAAGAATATAACAATAAGAGATTTTCTTAATGAATTAATAGAGTTTATAGAGAAAAATAGAACTATTGATATCAGTAAATTTTTAAAAATAAAAAATATGACTGTTGAAGAAGCAGCAAGTAATGAATTCATTAATTTACTTACTAATCCAAACTCTGAATACAATTTAATAAAAACAAAGTTATCTTTGAATACTTTTGTTACTTCAGTTCTAAATGACTACAATAAAGCAATGCCTTTGTATAAACTCTTTAAATATTTTAATAAGTTTGGTTTAGATAATAAAAAGATTAAAGTTTTTCTTTTTAATAACAGATTAGATTTTTTTCTTTTTGAAAATAGAAATAACAATTTTAAAAAATTTATAGAAGATATAACTCCAAGTGAACAAAAATTATATAAAAAATGCATCAAAGAAATAAAAGACAATGATATAAGTAATGAAATAGTTGAATTATATTTAAACAACAAAAACAAAAAGAACTTTTTGTCACTTAAAAGTATATACCATTATTTTGATTACCATATAGGAGAAGATAGAGTATTAAATGAAATCCTTTTACTTCAAAAAGTAAAAGATTTTTTATTAAGCAAAGGATCTATAAAAGAAAAAACTATAACAGAACTATTAGATAGAAAGGATATAAAGAAGTTTTTATTTAAAGATTGTATTCAAACTAAAGAAGGATTTTATGAAGAATTGAGAAGATCTGGAGATATGAATATAATACAGGAGTTCATAGAGTTTTCTGGAGATTATTGTAAGAATAATAACTTTCATCATATTGATAGTGAAATCTTGTGGAAAAATTTTAATAAAAAAACAAATATTGAAATAAATTTTCATAATCTTAAACAATTACTTGTGAATAATTCAGAAGATTTTGAAAGTGGGAAGAATAATACTGTTATATACAAAAAATATGATGAGGTGGATATTGCTAAAGAATTTACACAAATAGAAATTGCAGAAGATATTCTTTTAAATGAAAAAGGAATTCCTTTAAGTATAAAAGAAATAATGAAACAATTTGAGAGTAGAGGAAGAACAATAAGTTCATCTTTAAATTTAAGAACTCAAGTATTAGACAAATCAGTGAATATAGAAAAATATGCATTTGGCTGGATACACATTAAAAATAAAAATGAAATAAAAAAGAATATAGATGCTCTAAACAAACTAAGTTATGATGAGTTAATATTAAAAAGCAAAGAATATTATAATGTAGATACAAAAGCTACATTAAAAGATAGAATAGGGTGTGTAAGAAGTTATTTAAGCATATTAAAAAACGATAATAATGCAGTAGAGAAACTTGCTTCTTTGTTAGGAAAAGATTTACCTGAAATTTTAAAACAATAACTTTTTTTCTTGGAAATTATTGACTTTTTATAATAAATATTGTATAATATATTTATAAAACAATAGGAGGTCAAATATGATTTGTTTTAAGTGTATTTTTACAAATCAATATTATATTTTAATAGAAGGTGAACCTGTCAATATAGAAACAGGTGAATTTAAGAAAAATATTGATTTTAAATCTTTAAAGAAATGCAGTATTCAAGAATCTTATTTCATTGAACGAAAATTCAAAAATAATATTGCTTGAAAAACAAAAAATATCAAAGAAGGATAAGAATTGAAAAAGTTACTAATAGGTTTAATGATTTTAAGTGGATTGGTTTTTGCAGAAGAAGTTATTGTAAATCCTACACTTGAAAAGATTGAAATAAAAGATAATCTTTTACCTGATGATGAAATTTATATTAATTGTAATTATAAGAGTAAATTATTATTTGGTTTTATAGGTGGCTGGTTTGAAGAAAAAGTATATGATAATGTACCTATTGTAAATAAACTGATAAGACAAGCTTGTGGTATCAGTAAAAAAGAAACTAATAATATTCAAACAATTACATATGATAAGTTAAATAAAATTTCAAATAATTTAAAATTAAAAGAAGAAATAGTGTTGCATAAAAATTTTGATTTTTTTAAATCTTCAAAGAGGATTGATTCAAAATATTTAAATGATTATTTATTTCTTCTTCAATTTGAAGAAAAATATAAAGATGAAAACATAGCTTTTCCAATTGCTAGGAGTAATTCAGAGCTAATATTAAATTTTAAAATAAGATATGAAAACTATAAAACATTTACGGAAAAGAAAAAACTTAAAAATTATAACAATACTAATCCAACTTTAAAATCAAAGTTTACATTTAATAGTGATTTGATTTTTTTACCAAAAGTTTTTACAAATACTTATGATATTGATAGCACAAAAGAGTGTATAGATGGCAATATTTGGATTAAAAAATATGGTAATACAGCTGGAGATAAATGTGCATGGATTGAAAAGCAATAAAATTGATTGGAGTAGACCAGAGGTGAATAAAAAATAAGAGAGTGAATATGAGAAAAAAAGATTTAGTAGAATTGTTAAAGGGTGTCCCTGATGAGGCGATAGTTCAAGTCAATGTTTCAGACCACGCAGAAACATTAGGCTTGTCAGATATTAGTATTGATAAAGAATATGATGTAAATGAGGCATTTGTTTTAAATGTTAATATTGATGAAATTGATGAGTCTTTATTTTTTGACAGAGAAAAAGATTTTTAAAACTAGGTATACAAAAAAGTTAGGAATTGTTCATGAAAAAAATCATTATTGGCATTGGTCTTACGTTCTCTTTTTTGAGTGCAAGTAATTTTATCGAAATATTTGCAGATATTATGCCTGAACCTGAAATAAATTTTAAAATTTATGATTTAACAAAATTCAAAATTTCAAACAATTCAGAAGCTTTTATTATAGGTGGAAATGTAAAATGCCAAGATGATTTAAGTATTTTTATTTTTGGTTATACAAATGAAATGTGTACAGAATTTAAAAATCAAGATGGATATAAATTTAATGTAAAACTTTTATTAAAAGATAGAACTGTAATAAATGAAGAATGGACTGTAAAAAAAATCAATAAAAAAATTCAAGTTTTAAGACCTAATGGTTTTAGTGTTGAAGCAATAAAATTATATTAGTTGCAGTAAAGATTGAAAGGATAATAATAGTAAATCTTAATAAAATATGCAAAAAAGCTTCATATTACAAAATGTAAGATTTTGAAGTACTTTTAAATTAAAGTGCTAAACTAAAAAAACAGAAGAGGTAACAAATGTTAGATTTAAAAGGTAAAGAGTTAAGTGAATTAACAAGCGAAGAAATAGTAGAAGTATTTAAGAATCAGTTAAATATGAACATCTCTTCAGAAGAAGCGAAAGACTATAAAGAGTTCAATGGTAAGTTTGGAAATGTTTTTAATAAAAAATTTCCTGATATTGATTTTATGGATTTAATAAAGCAAAATAAAGACATTTATTTAGATTTTAGACCTTTAGAAGATAAATATTCTCTGAAAACAAAAGAAGTAAAGAAAATTGGTAAGTCTTTTTACAAAGATGGAAACAAATTAGGAAGAAGAAAAACTGGTTTAGCTCTTTTTGAAAAAGCTGGTAGAGAAGTAAGAAAATATAATATGCAATATTCTGATATGGATATGAAATAAAGGATGATATTGTGTTAAATAATTATGAACAATTGATAGAATTTAGGAATAAAATAGGAGGTGTGTTGTGAAATGTTTATTATGTGAATCAAAAGAGGATTCAAGGTCTTTCTTTGGTTGTGCTGGTGGAATGTATGACATGCCTGAAATAGCCATGTCTTTTGAAACTGTTTGTCATTCTTGTTGGGGAGACTTATGTCTAGCACAAAATGATTTAACTATTATTGCTGTTCAGTATAGTAGGTTATATCATAGCTATACAAATTATAAAGAATTTTTAAGGGGAAATGTGCAAATGAATGATAATAAATTTAACAGAAGCAATCCTATTTTTAGAAATGGTGTAGCAATTCTTGTGGGTAATAGAAGAAAAGAAATAGAAAAGTTTTGTAAATAATTCTAAACAAATATGCAAATATTATACTAGTAAGTTTTAAAAATATGGACAAATAAAATTTAGATTACAGTCCATATCTTTAAAATAAAGTATCTGTTATTGACTGAATATTTGGTTCAACATAAAATTTATAAAGGAAAATAAGATGTTACAAAGTATTTCACCAACCAAAGAAAAATTTACAAGTAAAACTTATATTTTAGGGATATTTTTAAGTGTCCTATTAATCATCTTTTTAAATTATCCATTGTTCAACAATATTCTATTGCTTGATTTAAACAAAGACTTGATTGATATATTTAAATTTGATGTAAAAGCATATTATCTAGTGGTTGTATTTGTTGAAAAAATGATTGTTTCAGTAATTGGCATAATTGCTTGTTTTATTCCTTTCTTTTTGAGAAAATCAAGCAATAAGTTAAATAAACTATTAACTTTTTACTTGCCCTACATTTTATTCAATTTAATTTTTTTTTACTCATTATTAGTATATTTTAGTATTGGGTTTGAAAATTTAAACAAGCTATTAATAATAAATAATTTAATGCAATAAAAATAAAAAGGGCAAGAATTGAGAAAAATATTTTTAGGTTTAGTTCTGATAATAAATTGTTTATATTCAGAAATATATAAAGAAAAACTGATATTGGAATTAAAGGAATATAACTCTTATTCAATATATAAATGTGAGAAAAAACAATCTAAATGGTATCAGTTTGACACTGAAAAAGATAAAGAAATAGACGATAATTGTGGCGGAGTTGATAAAACTGTACGGGGGTTTAACTCTTTTAAAAATAATTTTAATATAAAAAAAGACTTGATTGTAAATTTACCTGTTAAGTTTTCTATTGTTAAAGTAAATTTTCATCATGTTAGTTTTACATATAAAATATATGAAAATTATCCAACAATAGATTTTTTAGAAAAAATCGAAGATGTATATGAAATTGAATATTCTTTACATATTGATAATCCTATAAAAAATAAAAATTTAGTTTATAAAAATCATGTAAAAGGGAATAAACCTTTGAAAATTATCTATGATAAAAATATAGACTTAAAAACATACACAAATACTTACGACATTGATGATATTAGAGAATGTATAGATGGAAAAATATGGGTTAAAAAATATGGAAAGATGTCGGGAGATAAATGTGATTGGATTGAAACTGAAAAAATATAATAAAAATAAAAAGGAATTATAATGGATTTATCATATGCATTAGAATTTGCAAGAAAAGAAGCATGCTTAGATAATACACCTTCAATTGATGAGGCAATATCAATTATGGAAAAAGCTATAAAAGGCTGCTGGTTTGTTTGAATAACAGCAGAAAATGTTTTAGAGATATTGAAAAAATATAAGCATTAAGAATTATTCTTATGAGACCGTTTAAAAATCTGTGTCAAGTAACTAATCGTAACTAAAGTTACACCT